>OIFE01000193.1_pt1 | contig 67676 bp, 51 predicted proteins | sample 1581921 | NCBI WGS metagenome assembly OIFE01 (sample SAMN04414075, study PRJEB24778) | human gut metagenome | material: faecal | host: Homo sapiens | reverse complement strand
CGAGTGACACATAGCGAGAGCGTGTCTTGAATGTTTTTGTTGATTTTGAACAATTGAAAGAAGAGTAGATGAGTTTCGCAAACGCCTAGATATAGAAGGTTAAAAAAGGAGAAGAACTATGGATCAAATCGAAAAGTATATTGAGGAACTAATGGAAAAAAGTACACCGGATCGTCCCATCTGGAACATCGAAAAAATCATGCAGGGGTTAAAATCCACATGGAATTACATTGATGGATGTATGATCAAAGCGATTCTGGAAATGTATGCGATCACGAAAGAGGATAAATACTTGAAATTTGCAGATGATTTTATTGACTGCAAAGTGAATGCAGATGGGACAATTGAGGGGTATGATGTCAATGAATTAAATATTGATAATGTGAATGCGGGAAAAACACTGTTTGAGCTTTTTGACCTGACAGGAAAAGAAAAATACAGAAAAGCAATTGATCTTGTTTACAGTCAGGTTGCACAGATGCCGCGCACGAAAGAGGGGAACTTCTGGCACAAAAATATCTATCCGGATCAGGTCTGGCTGGACGGGCTGTATATGTGTCAGCCGTTTTATATGGAATATGAGACCCGTTTTCATGACAAAAAAAATTATGACGATATTTTCCAGCAATTTTTTAATGTTGAAAAAAATATGAGAGATCCAAAGACCGGATTATACTATCATGCGTATGATTCATCCAGAGCAATGTTCTGGTGCGACAGAGTCACCGGGTTGAGTCAGAACTTCTGGCTGCGCGCACTGGGCTGGTTTTCCATGGCACTGCTCGATACATTAGACAAAACAGACGCATCGGCTGCAGGAGAATCTTACGAAAAATTAAAACAAATATTTGTCGAACTCATGGATGCTATGTTAAAATATCAGGATGAGAGCGGTATGTGGTATCAGGTCGTGAATTTCGGCGGTATGGACAAAAACTACCTCGAAACAAGTGGAAGCTCTATTATGGCATATGCACTTTTAAAAGGTGTCCGTCTTGGATTTTTGTCGGAAAGCTATCGCGCATACGGTGAGAAGGCTTTTCATGGAATCTGTGATAACTATCTTTCCACGGATGAAAATGGAAACCTCCATCTGGGCGGAATCTGTCTCGTGGCAGGCTTAGGCGGCGCAAACAGACGGCCGGGAACCTATGATTATTATATGTCAGAGCCGGTTGTCAAAGATGACGCCAAAGGTGTCGGACCATTTTTGCTTGCCTATACAGAGATGCTCCGCCTGAAAAAATAGCACGCCATTTTGAACAATGTCACTGCAAAACTGCTCATTCGATAAATCAATATGAAGGAAGTAAAGTAGAATGAAACGTTATTTTGATTTTGACATCAATGATTATAAAGACAGAAAATGCAATTTTCATTCGCACACAGTGCGCTGCCAGCATGCAGTGGGAGAGGAACGGGAATATGTCGAGGAGGCAATTAAGGAAGGCTTTGAGGTGATCGGCTTTTCTGACCATTCCCCTTATTTATTCAAAAATGGATATGTCTCAAGAATCCGCATGACAATGTCCCAGTTGGAGGACTACGTAAAAACCATTGAGGCCTTGAAAAAAGAATATCGGGAGGATATCACGATTTTCCTCGCACTGGAAATGGAATATTTTCCGGGGATCTTCGAGCCGACAATTGAAGAAATCAGACAGTATCCGATGGATTATCTGCTTTTGGCACAGCATTTTTTCTATGAAAATGAAAGTTTTATCAGTGTAAGGAAAAACTGGACGGATGAAATGCATCTGAAAAGCTATGTAGATCTGCTGACAAATGCACTGGATACCGGATATTTTAATATGGTGGCACACCCGGATATCGTAAACTTCACCGGAGATGAAGCATTGTATACAAAGTACATGAAAAAGCTTGCAGACAGATTAAAAGACGAGCAGATTCCAATTGAAATTAATGTGAATGGTTTCCGGGAGTTGTGCAATTATCCAGATCGCAGGTTTGTGAAACTTGGTGTGGAAAATGGAAATGAATTTATTATAGGTGTAGACGCACACAATCCGGATGAGTATCATGATCTTGCTTCTTACAAGGGATGTATCAAAATGGCAGAAGATTTCGGAGGAAAGGTATTCTGGAAATAAAAAAATCGTAGGGGTTGTACCCCTGCGATTTTTTAATCCGAAACCAGCGTCAGCCCTGAAATATCCGGATGGATAGTCAGGGAGTAGTTTGTGTAGTACACGACAAATCCCGGCGCGGCCCCGTTTGGTTTCTTGACATTTTTTTTCTGTAGATAATCAATCTCCACTTTCTCATCTTCGCGTCCTTTGGAGTAATATCCGGCAAGCATTCCGGCTTCCTCAAACACGCGGTCCGGCAATTCTTCATTGTTGGATTTTACGATGACGTGGGAACCCGGCATTCCTTTTGCATGGAACCACCAGTCATTTCCGGTTGCAAACTTGAAAGTGAGTTCATCGTTTTGGTAATTATTTTTCCCAACATAAATATCATAGCCGTCGGAGGAGCGGTAGTGGAACGGCTTGCTCTTGATTTTGGCTTTTTTATCCGTCTTTTTGCGCTTGATATAGCCAAATTCGATCAGCTCCTCTTTGATCTGTACGAGATCATCTTCCGTCAGGGCAATGTCTAAAGCCGTGGAGATACTTTCGAGATGTTCGATCTCCGTCTTTGTCTCCTCTGTCAGCTTGATGAGTGCCTCATAAGTACGCTTTAATTTGTTGTATCTGTCAAAATATTTCTGCGCGTTTCCCTTGGCGTCTAACTGAGAGTCGAGCGGAATGGTGATCATCTCGTTGGTGTAATAGTTCAGTGCCTCTAACTTCTTTGCACCTTCCTCTAAACCATAGCCGTAAGTGTGGATCAGTTCGCCGTATACTTTGTATTTATCACGTTTTTCTGTGTCTTTCAGCTGTTTTTCCTGCAATTGGTATTTCTTGCGGTTACGGTCTAAAGCAGTGGAGACGATTTTTCTCAGATCAACGGATTTCTGCCGGATTCTGGTATACACATTTCTGGAAGCATAATATTCCTCCAGAACCTGCGAGATGGAATCAAAATTTTTCGCTTCATAGTCCGAAAATTGTGTGAGTTCAATGCAGGAAAAATCAATCGGTTCTTTTCCCCTGAAAATGATGTTCGGTCTGTAGGTATGATTTTTTACATCATCTGCAATCCATGTGAGATTGTTAAATAAATGCTTTTTGCCATCATCATCCAGCGAGTCGACCGGCATATCTCCGTCAATGGAACTGCGGTGGCAGATTTCGGAGGCAAGCAGGGGACTTAAGCCTGTAAAAGAAGAGTAGAGAGCCTTTGCAATGGAGACCGGTTTCTTCATAACCATATCCATAAAGGCTTCTTCCGTGACTTCCAGCGGATTCAGGCGGTCGTCCTGTGTGGCAGGGATGCAGTAGTCGCGTCCCGGGAGCACTTCACGCAGTGAGCTCATCATCGATGAGATATGTTTGATACTGTCAATAATTTTTCCGTCACTGTTACAGAAAATGATATTGCTGTGTTTTCCCATCAGCTCTACGATCAGGGTTTTCCGGCAGAGATCGCCCATTTCATCCAGATGTTCAATATCAAAGTGAATGATACGCTCCATATGCGGCTGGTAAATCTTTACGATCCTGCCATTGGCAATATGCTTGCGCAGCACCATGCAGAAGTTTGGCGCAGTCATAGGGCTTGGCTTATTCTGACCGGTCAGATATAGAAATGGCAGGGATGCGCTTGCGGACATGGCAAGACGGAACTGCCCGTTGCTTCCTTTGCAGGTGAAGAGCAGTTCGTCGTTTTCCGGCTGTGCGATCTTGCTGATCTTGGCATTTAAAATTGTCTGGTTTAATTCATATACGATATTGGAAATCACAAATCCATCAAGAGCCATTTTGAGTACCTCTTATTCTGAAAAATTTGGATAATTGCGAAACTACAGATGAATTTTTGCATGTTGCAATGATCCATAAAATCTGCCCGGAATTACCAGGCGCATGGTTCATTATAACGGATTCTACGAAATCTGCATAGATGCAATATATAATTTCAAAAGCCGGATCGCATAATCACGCTGTTGCTTTGAACAGCCTGAGAGAATATGGATCACTGCAAGTTCATCATTTTCCTGCCGTCTTGCCTCTTCGTCTGTCTGTTCCCCGAACATCATATAATCAAGGCTCATGTCGAGACACTCAGAAATCGCAAGCATTGTTTCTGTGGACATTCCACAGGTGCCACGCTCGATATCTGAACAGTATTTCGGTGCACGGTCTATTCTCTCTGCAACTTCGTCCTGTGAAAATCCTAACTGGACTCTTTTTTTTCGAATGCGGTCGCCAACGGCTAAACGGTCATACGCTTCTCTTTTTCGGTTCATAAAAACTCCCCTTTCTCATTTGTTTCTTATTGTGTGTGATTCTCTGTATCATATTCTTGCGAAAAAAACGTAGAAATAAAACACAATGGAAACGTAATTTAATAGTGAGTTTAAAAGGTATGTGCGAGATACGTTTTAAATGTGATATTGAACAAAAAACAAGTAAGATATGTCAGAAAACTGTAAGTTTCTTCTGTTGACATAATCAACGGACATGTGTATGATAGAAAATGTTTAAAACACGAAAATAAAATATGTTTATAACGCATAAGGGTAAAGTTATGAAAAACAAAAGAAATCAGAAAAATATCATATGGAAGATACTGCTTATCGTTTTCAGTATCGTTCTTATCATATGTCTCATAATCATTGGAATTCAAAAATATCAGCAGAAAAAGCAGCAGGAGTATTACGAAGCTTTACTGGAAAATGCAGGCAGTCAACCGCAGGCGACTGAGGAGGTGCCAGAGCCGGAAACGGAAGAAGCACCGGATGTTTTAAAAAGCCTTGGAATTGAAATCCCGGAAAAAGACATTGATTTCGCAGCATTAAAAGAAGAGAACAGCGATGTGTATGCCTGGATTTATGTGCCGGGAACTAATGTTGATTACCCGGTGTTACAGCACCCGACGGATGATGCCTATTATCTGGAACATAATATGGACGGCTCAAAAGGGCTTCCAGGCTGTATTTACTCGGAGAGCGTGAACACGAAAGATTTTACGGATCCGAACACTGTTTTATACGGTCACAACATGAAAAACGGAAGCATGTTTGCTTCTTTGCATAATTTTGAGGACCAGCAGGTGTTTGATGAAAACCCTTACTTCTATATTTATACGGAAGATAAAACCTATGTGTATGAAATTTTTGCTGCTTACAAATACAATGCGATCCATCTGATCTATAACTTCGACCTTACTAATCCGGAGATTTTTCAGAATTATCTGGATCAGATTTTTGAGATCCGCGATATGAGCGCAAATATCAGGCAGGATGTTACGGTCAATGCAGACAACCGCATTGTCACATTGTCGACCTGTGTTTCCGGTGAGAAAAACATGCGTTATCTTGTACAGGGAGTTTTACTGAATGAATAAACAAAAAAGTACAGAACAGACAAAAAAACAACAGAAAACATGGATAAAAATCATAAAGATCGTGGGAATTGTACTGATATGCCTGATTCTTTTTGCACTTATCGCATTTGGAGTGCTAAGGGCACTTGGAAAAAGTGGAATCAGAAAAAATATTTCAGGCGAAGCACCGGTACTTGAATCCACGGAATCAACCGAAGAGGGCTGGCAGGATGGATGGATCCGCTATAATGGTCAGATCTATGCCTACAACGAAGATATCATGACATTTCTCGTCATGGGTGTTGACAATGACGATGTTGTAAAAAAGGCAAAAGACGGTCTGAGCGGCGGACAGGCTGACGCAATGTTTCTGGCAGTCATGAATCCGCATGATAAATCTGTTTCCATTATTGCGGTCAACCGCAATGCGATGGCGCTTGTGGATGTCTATGATGAGGATGGCGTTTACATGGGACAGTATACGAAGCAGATCACTTTACAGCACGGTTATGGTGACGGCATGGAATTAAGCTGTGAGCGGAGTGTGGCGGCAGTGTCGAGACTTTTTTACAATCTTCCGATCAGTGGTTATGCGGCGATCAACATGGGAGCAATCCCGGCTTTAAACGATGCAGTTGGCGGCGTACAGGTGACGGTTTTAGATGATGTCATATACCCGGAATACGATATGGATCTCCATCAGGGGGATGAAGTGACGCTGACCGGACATCAGGCTTACTGGTATGTGCGCGGAAGAAATGAAAATGTGTTTAACAGCTCTTCCCTGCGTTTAGAGCGCCAGAAACAATTCCTGACCACGTTTATTGCACAGGCAAAAAACCAGGCAATCACAAATCCGTCCATTGCGGTAGATTTATACAACACCATATCCAAATATATGGTGACAGACATTGACATTACGAAATTTACATACCTCGCTTCTGAGGCTTTGGGATACAACTTTGATATCAGCCATTTGTACACCATGCAGGGTGAGACACTGATGGGAGATAAATATGAGGAATTTTATGTCGATGATGATGCGCTGTACCAGCTCATCATTGACGTGTTCTACGAACCGGTAGAATCAGAGGATATTAAGTAAGGAAATTCCTTATTTAATATAGAAACCACATGGAATACGTGAGGAAAGGAGGAAAACAAGTTATGAAGAAAAAAATCGCAGTCGTACTTACAGCATTAATGGTTATGGCTATGGGAACAACAGCTTTCGCTGCAACAAGTCCAACAACCAAAACATCTGAGACAACTACAGCAGAGGCTACTGCTTACGCTAACGTTACAGTAGCAGCAGGCGGCATCGTGATCGATGGCGTGGCTTCCACAGCAGCTCCAACTGTAAAAGCTGTTACAACAGCTCAGGTTGAAGCAGCTCAGACACAGGCAGTTGCAAGCGTAGCTCCTACAGCTAAAGTTTTACAGATGATCGATGTAACTCTTCCTGTTTCTTTCGAGAAAGCACAGTTGACATTCTCTGTTAACGGTGTGACAGCAGGACAGAAAATCGCTGTTTTACATCAGAAACATGACGGAAGCTGGGAAGTTATCAACCCGGATTCAGTTGGAAACGGAACTGTAACAGCTACATTTACATCTCTTTCTCCAATCGCATTTGTTGCATACAATGCATCAGCTCAGACAGGAGAAACAACACCTGTTTTACCAATTATTGTGCTTATCTGTGCAGCAGGTATCGCAGTATGCGGAGCAAAAGTTAAATTTAACAACTAATTTTATGAGTCTTAAGATTTATAAAAGGAAAAGAATGAACATGTGGTAGTTCCTGCAAAAGCAGGAATAACAGGCGGTCTGTGTCATGCAGACCGCCGGAAAAAGAACTGACAGGATGAAGTAAAATGAAGCATGCATTAATAATCACAACCATCAGCGGATTCGTACCGCAATTTGAAATGAATGATGTGAGAATCTTACAGGAGAATGGTTATACGGTTCATTATGCATCCGATTTTGAAAATCCGATTTACAATATCGATCAAACCCAGTTGAAAAGAGACGGACTGATTTTACATCATATCGATATCAGAAAAAGTCCGTTTCAGATCACAAAAAATACAAAAGCATTTTTACAGTTAAAACAGATCATCAGAAAAGAACAGATCAGTCTGGTACATTGCCACAATCCAATGGGTGGCGTGGTGGGAAGGCTTGCCGCAAAAGCTTCCGGAAGAGAACCATATGTTGTATACACGGCACACGGGTTTCATTTTTATGAGGGGGCACCGAAGAAAAACTGGCTGCTCTACTATACGGCAGAGAGGTTTCTGGCAGCATTTACCGACCGGATCATTACAATCAACAGAGAAGATTATGAGAGAGCAAACCGCTTTCGTTTAAAAGAGCATGGATGTGTGGAACAGATTCCGGGCGTCGGTGTGAATATAGAGAAGTTCCGGAAAAAACCGGAACTGAGAGAAATAAAAAGAAAAGAACTGGACATCCCGCCAGATGGATTTCACATTGTTTCGGTGGGAGAACTTGTGGAAAATAAAAATCATGCAGTCGTGATCGAGGCAGTTGCCCGGTTACACGACGAAAACATTTATTACAGTATCTGTGGCAAAGGTCCTTACAGGGAAACATTAGAACATCTGATCCAGAAACATCATCTGGAAAAGCAGGTCAGACTGTTAGGCTATCGCAATGATGTGCAGGATGTTCTGCAGAGTGCAGACTGCTTTGCATTTCCATCTAAGAGAGAGGGACTAGGGATTGCAGCCATCGAGGCGCTGGCATGTGAAGTCCCGGTGATCGCATCGGATAACCGCGGAAGCAGGGAGTACATGTGTCATCTGGAAAATGGCATTGTCTGTCAGGCGGATAAAGTGGCAGATTTCATGCATGCGATCTGCCGTATGAGACAGTCCGGGCAGCTACGCAGGGAAATGGGAGAGCATGGGAGAAGGACAGCAGAAAGATTCAGCATAGAGGCAACAGATAAAATAATGCGCCGTGTCTATCAGGAGATCAGCGTGACGCAGGAAAGAAAGCGATAAAAGCGTATGGGGGCAGAGTTTGAAAAACAAGTCTCTGTGATCATGGGAGTTTACAACCAGTGGAACAGAGAGGCACTGCAAAAAGCAGTAAAGTCCATATTGAACCAGACACTCACGGATTTCGAGTTCATCATTTACGATGACGGTTCCGATCCGGAGGTGGCAGGTTATATCAGAGAATTAGAAAAGCTTGACGAGAGGATTGTCCTGATTGGAAAAGAGGAGAATCACGGTCTGGCTTTTTCCTTAAATATGTGTATTGGCGCTGCAAAAGGAAAATACATTGCCCGCATGGATGCAGACGATATCGCACTGCCGGAGCGTCTGCAGGTGCAGTATGATTTTATGGAGCAGCACAAAGAGTATGCGTGGTGTGGCTGCAATACGAGATTATTTGATGAAAACGGTATCTGGGGAGAACGCAAAATGCCGGAACTTCCGTCCGATAAAGACTATCTGCCGTTTTCTCCCTTCATACATCCAACGGTCATGTACCGCAGAAAACTATTTGAAAAAAATGAGGGCTATCATGTTTCCCCGGAAACATTGCGCTGTGAAGATTATGAGATATTCATGCGTCTGCATCAGCTTGGTTATCAGGGGTACAACATTCAGCAATATCTGTTTGCGTACCGGGAGGACAAGCAGTCTTTTCAGAAACGAAGATTTCACTTCCGGATCAACGAGGCAAAACTCCGCTACCGGAATTTTAAAGCCATGCATCTGTTGTTTCCATTGGGCTGGCTCTATGTGATCCGTCCGGTTGTGGGCGGTCTGATCCCACCGGGGATCGTTGCGTTATTAAAACGCGGTGAGACGTGGTGGAAGTGCAAAAAAGAACAGTTACCCGAAAATGCCAGATTGGAGTATAGCAGTTATGAATCCGACCGACCGCAGAGAACAGAGACTACAATCTTATAAAAAAGCCAGATCCGAGAAAGAAATCTATGAGCGTGTGCTTGCACCAACACTTTATGAGTTTGTGCTGTGGGTTTTGCAGGAGGCATTACCAAGTGGAAAAAAACGGCTTTACTTTCTGGCAAGGGACGGTTATCAGATGTATCTTGCCGCACAGCAGCTCTGTAAACAATATGATCTGGACATCGAGTGCAGATATCTCAAAGTGTCGAGATATGCGGTGCGTGTGCCGGAATATCATCTTCTCGGGGAACGCTGTCTGGAACGCATCTGTGTCGGAGGAATCGATGTGACCTTTGAAAAAATCATGCAGCGCGCAGCACTGACAGACAAAGAGGCAGAGGAGATCGCAGCGCTTGCCGGGTACACGGAGAATTACAGAAAAGTCATCAATTATCACGAGGTCATGCAGTTAAAAGACCGCTTAAAAAAGATACCACTTTTATTTCATTATATAGACAGACATTCCAAAGAAGCTTATGGGACAGCAATCGGCTATCTCACGCAGGAGGGGCTGCTGGAACCGGTTCCTTATGCACTGGTGGACAGCGGCTGGATCGGTACGATCCAGCAGAGCATTGAACATCTGCTCCGTCAGAAACAGCCGGACAGAAAGCTCGAAGGATACTATTTTGGTCTGTATGAGATCCCGGAAGGGGAGGAAAGGGAAAACTATCACAGTTTTTACTTCACGCCGTGGGGCGAGATCAAAAGAAAGGTGCATTTCAGTAACAGCCTGTTTGAAGCAGTATTTTCTGCACCGGAGGGCATGACGCTATCCTACAGGGCAGAGGGAGAGAAAGAAAAAACAATCTATGTTCCGGTGACAGACAGCAGGGAAAACCTGAACCGGGAGCGGACCAGCCGGTATATCTGCTGGCTGGAAGAGTTTCTGCAGGAGAAAAAGCAATCATTGCCGCAGGCGGACAGCGGGTATGTGGAGGAACTTCTATCACCGTTTATGGGAAACCCGACACAGTTTGAGGCAGAGGCATACGGAAGTCTGCTTTTCTCGGATGATGTGAGAGAGGATAATAATCAGAAAGTGTCCGCAGATTTTTCGGAGCAGGAGATTAAAAACCATCATTTGCTCAACCGTCTGCTCATCATGACAGGCATCCGGAAAAAGGTACTTCATGAGAGTGCGTGGATCGAGGGCAGTATCGCAACGTGCAGAACACTGAATGAGAGAGGCAGGGCGAGAAACCGCTGGCATGCAGTTTTTTATAAATATATCATTTATATGCGCAAATGGATAAAACAAAATATGATTCATGGCAAGTAAATTACAACCTGAATCAGATTATCAAATTGCAGAAGAAATTTACCACAAAGTATAGATAAAAAAAGACAGGAAATTACAGTTGTGAGAAAGAATAAGGAAGAACTGAAACAATATTACTTTGTCATCAAGCAGCTTGTGGACAGAGAGATCAAAAGAAAATATGCGAGGTCTTTTCTCGGAGTCATCTGGAGTGTGTTAAATCCGCTGATGACCATGGCAGTTATGTCCATGATCTTCAGCACGATCTTTAAACGTACGATTGAAAACTATCCAATCTACTATCTGACAGGAACGATTTTCTGGCAGCTTTTTTCCGGTGCGACAAACTCCGCAATGACGGCGCTCGTCGATAACCGGACACTGCTGTTAAAAGTAAAACTTCCGAAACAGACATTTGTTCTGGCAAGGATCTATACCGCACTGACCAACTTCGGATACACCTGCGTTGCCTATGTGCTCATGCTCGTCGTATTTCAGATCAGAATCAGCCCGACGATGTTACTGTTTCCAATCGATGTATTTTTCTGCCTGCTGTTCTCCATGGGAATCGGGTACGTGCTCTCAATCCTATACGTGTTTTTTGCGGACATCAAATACCTGTATTCGATCGTCCTGACGCTCTGGATGTACATGTCGGCGATCTTTTATCCGTATGAGAGCACAACGCTGATGATGCAGAAAGTCATTGGAAACAATCCGGTGTTTGTCTATATCGCATTTGCGAGGGACTGCGTCATGTATCAGAAATGGCCGGAGACGGATCTATGGATCAAAATGATCTTGTGGGGCATTGTAAGTTTTCTGATCGGTTACTACGTGTTCTCGAAAAAAGAAAACAATGTGATGCAGAAAATATAATGGTTAGATACAGAAGATAAAATCCATGAAGGAACAGTACAAGGAAAAAGCAGAGATTGGAGTGAAGATACAAAAGTGAGATTAAAAATCTGGAAAAAATGGAAAAAGATAATACTCCTGGGCACATTCTTTGTGTTGGCAATCGGAATGCCTTGGGAAATCCGTGCGGAAAATGCAACGGTCACGTTCGGATCTAATTATTATACGGCAACCGACAATGAGACATTTCCGATTGGCGTATACCTGAATGGAGATTCGAGGATTGGAACCTATGAGGTCAAAATATCCTATGATAACAGGCGTCTGGAGTACACCGGAGGTGGTGATTCCGAGGAAAACGGAGTTATCACGCTAAGTGGAACCGGAGTCAATGCGCAGGTCAAATACATGTTAAAGTTCCAGACACGAAGCGGTGGAACGGCAGATATAAAAATAGAGAGTGCAGTGATCCACACTGCAGGAGAGAATGCAGAAGAGTTTGATGTGGCAACTCTGGCATCCACCTATGTCACGATTTCCGGTGAAGATACGGTTGGGGACGCTCCGCAGGAGGAAAGTCAGGAGACGGAAACTGAAGAAGAAAATCCGGTTTCGGATATTCCAACAGTGATGGAAGTGCCAGTGGAAGAGCAGACCTACTATCTGGTGGATCTCTCCCAGTACACGCCGGAGAACATCGATTTCCAGTATGATACCGGAACCATCACCTATCAGGGAACAGAAGTAGCTGCATATCTGTCAGCAAATGGAGATATCAGTTTTGTGTATCTGGCGGACAGTCAAAAAAACCTTTACCTGTATGCTTACAGCAGTGAAAAAGATAAACTGTATCCCTGCAATTCCATCACAGTCAACGGAGAAAACTATTACTTCATGTCTCCGTATGTGTGCAGTGAGTGGCCACAGGAACTGACACTTGACATCATCCAGAGCGAATCCATCGTCTATGCGATAGATATGGAAGGTCAGACCGGATTTTATAAGATCACGACCGGAAATAAGCTGGAAACCTGGAATCCGAATGAAGGGCAGGAGAACTTTCAGAATCAGATGAAAATATTGATCATCATTCTGGCTGTGACATTAGTGATCATGTTTCTTGCAATTCTTCTGGTTATCCATATGGATAAAAATAAACAGAGGCAGGATGGTACATCTGTATCCGGGAAAACAAACAATCGGATTAAAACCAGAAAAAACAAATTAAAACAAGGAGAATCCGAAGCTTTCTCTGACACAAATGCGGCAGATGATTTTGAGATAGAAGATCTGGCACTGGATATCTCCGAGGAGGAGATCCGTGCATGGCGGGCGGAACTGGAACAGTCTGACGGAGATGATAATTCACCCAATAAAAAGAATTCTGATGGACAAAATGCTGCTGAAAAGTATTCCAATACGGCTGTGCCGGAGGAACGTGCAGGAGAGGAGCCTGTCATTGCAGTGAAGGATGTCACGATGCAGTTCCGAATTGCAATGAACAATGTCTCCGGTATCAAAGAGTATGTGATCCAGCTTTTGAAAAAACAGATCAGTTACCGGGAGCTGCTTGCGTTAGATCATGTGTCGTTCAATGTATACAAGGGTGAAGTGGTAGGAATCATCGGAACAAACGGTTCCGGCAAAAGCACCCTTCTTAAAATTGTGTCCGGAGCCTTAAAACCGAGCAGCGGCGAAGTGCAGTGCGACCGCCGGAAAGTGCAGCTGCTGACGCTTGGAACCGGTTTTGATGTGGAACTGACCGCAAAGGAAAATGTGTACTTAAATGGTGCTATCATCGGTTATTCCAAAGAATTTATCGATTCCAAATATGACGAGATCGTCAGGTTCGCAGAACTCGAAGGCTTTATGGAAGAGAAAGTAAAAAACTTTTCCTCCGGTATGGTCAGCCGTCTTGGTTTTGCGATCGCAACGATCGGCGAAACCGCAGAGATCCTCATTTTAGATGAGGTGCTTTCGGTTGGGGATGAATTTTTCCGCAAGAAGAGTTTGAAACGTGTGCAAGAGATGATCCACGGAGGAAGTACGGTGCTTTTGGTGTCACATAGTATGGGTACGATCTTGGAAAATTGTGACCGGGTGGTCTGGATCGAAAAAGGAAAAATGAAAATGTGCGGTGAGCCGAAGGTGGTTTGCGAGGCTTATCGGAAGATGAATGAAGGGTAGAGGAAGTTTGAAAATGAATGATATCAAAGTATCAATTGTAATACCAATATGTAATGTGGAGAGATATTTAAAGGAATGTTTGGATAGTGTTATTAATCAAACATTGAAAGATATTGAAATAATTTGTGTAGATGATGGTTCAACGGATGCATCTTTGAGTATTTTACGTACATATGAAAAAATGGATACTCGTATAAAAGTTATTACGAAACAAAATTCTGGATATGGTAACACGATGAATGTAGGGATGGATATAGCAATAGGTGAGTATATTGGTATTGTAGAATCTGATGATTACATTGAAAAAAATATGTTTGAGAGATTATATAACACAGCAGTACAATATAAAACTGAAATTGTAAAATCAGACCACTATATTTTTTCAACTAAAAATGGGAGATCTGAATCACAATATCAATGGGTATGCCCAATTCAATACTATAACAGAGTACTAAATTCGCAAATTTGTCCGGAAATATTTACATTTACAATGATGAATTGGACTGGAATTTATAAAACAGATTTTTTGCGCAAAAATAATATCCGTCATAATGAGACACCAGGAGCGAGTTTTCAAGATAACGGTTTCTGGTTTCAAGTAATTTCGTTAGCAAGGAAGATTGTATTTATAAATGAAGCTTTTTATTATTATCGTCAGGACAATCCAAACTCATCAATAAACAGTAAAAAGAAAGTATTTTGTATTTGTGATGAGTATATGTATATAAGCAAATTTCTTGATGAACATGATGAACTTAATGCAGAGTATTATAAACGTTTTTTAGAAAAAAAAGTTTTTAATTATTTACATTCATATCATAGAATAGCCGACGAGTTTCGGTTGGAGTTTTTAGAAAGAGTAGGTAAGGAATTCGAAAATGATTTGAAAAAACCTAATATACATGTGGAAATGTTAGACACATGGGTTTTAGCACAAATGAATAGAATCATTGATTCACCAAAATTATTCTATGTAGAAGATGGTATGTACAGACAGACAAAAGAATATGAAGAAACACATAAAAAATGGCTATTAGTTCGAAATTCGGAAGAATTTAAGAAAGGTTTAAAGATAAAGAAATTATTAAAAATGAAGATATGATAGTGGGAGAATGGATATGAAATTTACAGTCAACACAGCAGATAAAAATATGGAAATAGTAAAAAAGGATAAAGTTGATATTTCAATTTCTGTAATTGTTCCTGTATATAATGCAGAAAAATATTTAAAAACTTGTCTGGATTCGCTTATTAGCCAGACTTATACAAATTTTGAAGTGCTATGTGTAGATGATGGTTCTACTGATCATTCATTGAATATATTAAGATTTTATGAGAAGAAAGATAACAGAATTAAGGTATTTACTCAGAAAAATGCAGGACCTGCGGCAGCACGAAATAAAGCGTTACAATATGCGACTGGTGATTATATTAGTTTTGTAGATGCAGATGATTATTTGGTAGAAAATGCATTTAAAATTTTAGTAAAAGTAGCTGGTGAAAAAGAAAATTGGGATTTGATAATTTTTGGAGGAAATGTCGTTGGTGAAAAAAATGATTATATAGCTGATAAGCTTACTACATCTTTTAAAACATATATAAATAATAAGGTTGACGAAGTTGTATTTAAGGAAAAAGCAGCACGTCCGTTTTTATGGCTTCATTTTATAAAAAGAAAAATATTAGAAGAACCTTCAATTTTAAGATTCGATGAGGAATTAAATTTAGGCGAGGATCAAATATTTCAGTTTGGATATATTCCGAGAGCTAAAAATGTTATTGTTCTGGATTTAAAGCTATATAATTATCGAATTGCAAAAAATGCATCCTTAATGCAATTGTATAGTAATCGACGCATAAAAAAAACAGAATGTCATTTTTTGATAGTTGAAAAAGTGATAAATGAATGGAAAAAGCAAGGATTTTATGAGTTGAATCAAGATGCATTATGGTCTTGGGTTATAGAGTTTTTATATTATACAATATGTGATCTTCCGGCAGAATTTAAAAGAAAATATGCTGAACGTATTTTAAAATTAAATCAAAAATATAGAGTTAGAGAATATCTCATTGCAGAGAGTCAGCAAGGTAATTTGGCAGAAATAAAAGAGTGGGCATTGAATGATCTGACAGTTGAGGAAGAGTTAAAAACCCTTGCAGAAAAGACAGAGAGAGAAAAATATGAGATTGATGAAACATTAAAATCAAAAGCGTTTAAATTAGGGAAAATTTTTACAAAGAAGAGTCAAAGAATAAAATGGAACTAAACAGTAGGAAGGAAAATCGAATGGATAATTCTTTAAAAAGAGTGGGAATTGTTGGATATTGGTATGCAACAAACTATGGCAGTGTCTTAACTTATTATGCATTAGGTAAAGCTATTGATAAGATGGGGTATGAAACCTTATTTGTAGATCGTCCAGAAGCCTGGCTAGATCAGGAAGGACTTGATGTTATATCAAGAAAATTTTTAAACTCTCATGTGAAAATAACTGAGCCGTATAAGTGGGGGGAAATCAAAAATTTAAATAATTTATTTGATACTTTTGTTGTTGGCTCAGATCAAGTATGGACAAAAGATGCTATGCAAAATATGAGAAACATGTTTTTGCTAGAGTTTGCAGATGAAACAAAGAGAAAGATAGCATATGCACCATCATTCGGATTTGATGATATAAAGCTTTCTGGTTCTAACCTAAATACAGCTTCAATTTTATTACATAAATTTAATGCTATATCTATAAGGGAGGACAGTGGGAAAAAAATTCTGGCAGATAAATTTATGATTGATGCTGTACAAAATGTTGATCCGGTATTTCTGATAGATGTAGATGAATATTTACAAATTGCGAATGAATCAAATATACAAGTTAACGAGGAATATATTTTAGCTTATATTTTGGATCCGACAGAGGATAAAGAACTTGCTTTAAAAAAGCTTGCAGAGAAACTTGGAAAAAAAGTATATATCATATTAGATGCTCGTAAAGGTACTTTTGAAAAAAATGTACAAAAATTAAAAATCTATAGTCTGAATGATGTAGTAGAAGAGTGTGCTGTGGAAGATTGGGTTTATCTGTTCAAAAATGCACAATATATTTTTACAGACTCACATCATGGCTTGGCAATGGGGATAATTTTTGGAAAGCAACTTATATGTTATGCAAATGTAAGCAGAGGATATACAAGATTTACTTCGCTTATGGGAATGTTGGGAATAAGGGATCGATTAATTCAACAAAGTAGCGAAATATCCGAACAGTTGGTTTATAGTGAAATTAATTATGCTGATGTAAATTGTATATTAAACAAAAAACGTGAGGATTCAAAAAACTGGCTATATAACTCCTTGAAAATGCCTGTTTCGGAGAAATCTTTTTCGAGAACGGTAGCACCTGATTTTGAACGATGTAGAATGGTAGTTTCTATGCTTAGACAATATGGAATTAAGCATGTTGTATTGAGTTCTGGAACAAGAAATTTAACATTATGTAGATTTTTTGAAGCGAATGAATGCTTCAAAACGCATATGGTAATAGATGAGAGAAGCGCAGGGTTTTATGGACTAGGCTTAGCCCTTGAATTAAAAGAGCCTGTTGCAATATGTTGTACATCAGGTACTGCAGCTTCCAATTATCTGACTGCTGTAACAGAAGCTTACTATCAAGGAGTGCCACTTGTAGTAATCACAGCTGATAGATATCCATGTTTTCAGAATAATATGGAGGATCAGACAATACCACAGACTTCAATATTTATTGATGTCTGCAAAAAAATAGTTAGCTTACCAATTGATAATACATATCTGTCAAGTTGGGAAACAAGAAAATTAATTTCAGAAGCATTGTTGGAATTAGATCATTATGGAAAGGGACCAGTGCAGATTAATGTACCACTTAATTCAATACAAAGAAAATCACCGGCGAAAAATTTGTTCTGGTTGTGGAATTATCGATATATCGAAAGAATGGATATGTTTTCTTCTGAGAGGCAATGGGAGGAAAAATATAATGAATTAAAAAATAGAAAAAGGATTTTAGTAGTATATGGCCAAAACAAACCATTATCTCAATCAGAAAAGACGGTACTTGAACAATTTCAAAAGAAGTTTAATTGTGTTTTTGTAAGGGATCATTTGTCTAATATTACGAATGCCAACAGTATTTTATCATTCCCTATGATTAATGGTATGTCTCAAGAAGAATTCAACCGAAAATATGCACCAGATATGATTATATCCATGTTTGGAAAAAGAATGCTTAATGATCCAGTGACCTTTAAACTGCGTGAAACTCGTGACTGTCCGCATTGGAGAATTGATGAAGATGGAATGGTAAAGGATCCATATAGAAAGTTGTCAGTTGTTTTTGAAATGGATGGTTTTACATTTATGAAAAAAATGATTGAAAAGTCAACTGTATTTGAAAAAAATGATAGTCAGTACTATAACATTTGGAGATCAAGGTACGTCCCACAAGAAATTGGTAATGAGTACAATATGAAAAATATTGTAGGATGGACTATGAAGAATATACCTGAAAATTCGACAGTACATATTGCAATAGGAAATACAGTTATGTATGCCAACATTTTTGAAACAAAGGAAAATGTAGAAGTTTACTGTAATATGGGAACTAATGGAATTGATGGATGTGCATCTACGTATATTGGAGCAGCACTTGAGACAGACAGATTAGCATATTTAATAATTGGTGACTGTAGCTTCTTTTATGATATGAATTCATTATTTAATAAACAGTTAAAAAATAATATTAGAATTGTTTTAATTAATAATAATGGAGCAGGTTTATTAAGAGACCTTCAAAGTCCTAATATTACACAGGAACATAATCATTATTCTGCAAAGCCATATGTTGAATCTTTAGGATTTAAATATATTTCTGTGAAAAACTATGAGGAATTAAAGAATTGTAGTGATGAATTTTGGAAAAATGCAGACAAGCCAATGTTTGTTGAAGTGTTTTGTGATTAAATTTATATTAAATGGGCTTTATTTTGGATGATTATGATCAGAATTTGGGAGAACTATTTATATGAGTAATGAGTGTAAATTTGCAATATTTGGAGATTGTGTTTCTCATAGTATTTTAGCCAATCGTGAGCATACAAGAGCATGTGGGCTGATTAACTGGGTGTCATTAAAAGCAGGTGCAGTAGAAGATAACAAACTACTGGATATAGTTAATGAATTAGAAATAACAAAATATGAAAAAAGAGTATTACTTCAAGATTGTAACAAAGATGCAATCGAATGGCTGATAGAGGAAAAGGCGGATTATATTTTAATTGATCCTAATAACTGTAGATTGCAGTTGGCAAAATCATTAGATGGCAAGAATATGTATACGATGTCAGATGCTGGTACAAAATTATATAATAAATATAAAAGCCCACAATATGAGAAGGTTCCAGCACAGAATATATCAATTGAAGAATATAAAAAAGCAGCAACAGTGATTGCAGAAAAAATTTTGAAAGTATATAAACCGACAGAGATAATATTACATATACATAAATTTGTTGATGATTATATTGACGGCAATAGAATAATGACATTTGATAATGAAAAATATGTTGGCAGTAATTGTGATGCAAGGGCATTAATGGATGAGATGTACGACATATTAAAGGAAAAGTTTGATGGATGTCATATTATCGAATTCCCACATTATGTTATAGGAGATAGCAATCACAAATTTGGAACATTTGGCTTGCATTATCATAGCCTTTATGATGAATATGGAAAAAATGCAATTGACATTATTTGTCAGAGACATTCAAGTAAAGAAGAAAAAATTTTATTAGACGAATTAATGGAACGATATTCTTACAAATTTTTGGAACTAAGACATGAAATAGAAAAAAAACACAGAGCCATAGAAAAAAAAGGAAAATCAATTATTTCTACGTTAGCGGATATTCAATACAGATTAATGAATGCATATAAATATCATGGTTATTTAAATGAATATTTGGATATGAAAGGAATTAATGATTTCGATTTTGTAGGTGAAACAGAGGGATTTATGTATGGACTTCAATTGTTCTATGACTTAAAATGTCTCCCTAAGAGAGCAATTTATTATGGGAATATTAATACACAGGACATTGATAGAGCAAAAAAATTAGGAGTGGAAATACTAGATATTGATTCTGCCAGAAAAGTAGATAATCGTTATATTATTGTACTGACATTTTGGAATTATAATTTATATAGAAAATTACAAAATTTGGGGTATAAAATATTGTCTTATTCAGAATTAGTAAATTTTACCTTGTATAAGGCAACTGTAATGAATTATATTTATCGCAAATGCCAAGAGTTAAATTGTAAGAGTTTAATCTTGAAATTTCCGCAAGCAAATAGAATAAAGAATCAATCACCATTGGAACAATATTTGGGCAACAATAGCATTTATTCATATAATAAAATAATTCATTCTTACGGGATAGAAGAAAATGAGATTAAATATGGTATAACATCCCCAAGACATTTTGAAGATGGATATTGGAAATTAAGCAATTATTCTTCAGAAGATTATAATGTGATTGATGGTTATAGACTTACAACGGATGTGTCAGAGAAGGCTATTCATAATATATGGATTTTTGGAAGCTCAGTGGCACTTGGTGTTTACGCTGATGATAGTCATACGATTGCATCTGGATTACAGAGAGAATTAAATCAACATTATGCGGATAACAATGAATATAATGTTGTAAATGCGAGTAATTACTGGGGTAACGAGGTATATTATCTGCCAGATTTTTTTGATAAACAACCAATAAAGCCAGGTGATATATGTATATTCATTATTGATGCACCGGAAATATTGATGCAAGAATATCGTGGAATTGTGGATTTGTCAACTTATTTGTCAAGACCTCATAATTATGGAGAGATATTTGTTGATATGAATCATATGACAGGAAAAGGATATTGCATCGTTGCTCAAAAAATATTCGAGATAATGCAAGATAAAAATATGTTTGAAGGTGAGACTGTTAATGCTTCATCTGTTCGGACTGATATTACGGACAAGATACCTCGGGGGGGTATACAGACGGACTATTTGATGAAGACAGGGAAGAACTTAGGATGTATGTAAATCAGTTGCAACGATATAGAAGAAATGTTGGTGCGATTGTGATGAATTGTAATCCGTTTACATTAGGACACTTATATTTAATAGAGTATGCAGCAAAAGAAGTTGACCAATTGTTTATTTTTGTTGTGGAAGAGGATGCTTCATTTTTTAGTTTTGACGATAGAATAATGTTGGTAAGGGAGGGGACGAAGCATTTAAAAAATGTCATAGTACTTCCTAGTGGATCATTTATGATTTCAAAAAAAACATTTGCAGCATATTCTAATAAAGCAAAATTACAGAATGAGAAAATTGATTCATCATTGGATGTGGAAATATTTGCAAATTATATTGCACCAAGTTTGGGTATAACCATACGATTTGCGGGAGAGGAACCTCTTGATAATGTCACACGTCAATATAATGAAACAATGAGAAGGATTTTACCTGAACATGGAATAGAATTTAGAACGATTAAAAGAAAAAATCAATCAGGTGAACCAATTAGCGCATCTAGAGTTAGAAAGTTATTGGCTGAAAAAAAATTTCATGAAATAAAAAATATTGTTCCAGATACAACTTACCAATATCTGATTAAGAATTATTAGATTTGGAAGAACAGATAAAGGGGCTAAAACAATGTACTATAGTATATAATATAAGACTAAACAAAATCCCATCACTTTTCATGTGATGGGATTCTGAAGCCATAATATTAATCTGTTGATTGAATTTCAGCAAGCTGTTTTTGGAGCTGCCTAATGAGTTTGTCTTTTTCTGCAATGACATTGTCTTTTTCAGAAAGTGCAGCTTCCTGTTCAGCAAGTTTTCGCTCGAGACACATATAATTCTCACGGGCACGGCATTTTTCTCTTGTAATCTCATCCGCATTCGATTCATAGAGAGATTGAGAAGCGGAAGCAATAAAATCATTATTTTGAGCAAGCATTTTAATTTCCTCCCATGTAGTTGCGGTAAAGAGGCGTGCCCAGTAATCGATCCGGTTGGCACGGTCTTCATCAGTTGCAGAATCTATCTGCTTTAAGTTTACCACACGAAGAATAAATTTGTCACTATATGCTGCGTGAGTTTTTTCATTTAATAATTTATAACTCGCATAAAACTCCGGTTTATCATCTGGAGTTGGATTGAAATTCAAAAAGCCGATATGGATTGCAGGCTTGACGTTATCATAGAGCTGACCGTGTGATAGCTGGTCGAATGCACGGCAGAGATAACTCAAAGAGCGTTCCCGCCAGTTGAGCATGTATGCCATCTGCATTTCAAGGTTTATGATGGCAGAATCATTCATAAGGACTTTAATGTCCAGAATAAATTCTTTGTCCTTAACCGTTTCATTAAGTAAAATGGGATTTTGGATTTCAACCGAAGTGATTTTCTCTGGTGTAAGAGACAAGAGCGAACAGATAAGTCCCTTTAAAACATAATTGTTTTTCTCAAGGATAAGTCGGAACATGTAGTCATTTGTCATGCCATAAGGAATGTGTCCGGTTGCATTTAAATAAGATAAAGATGAAGTTTCTTTTGTTGGATTCATTTAATACCTCATGATAATAATAGGGTGTGCAGAGGGGAAATACACGAAAATGAGATTAGTTACAATATTGATGATCAAGGCATTCATATAGAAAAATAATAATATATCACGCAACCATTATAATGTAACGAGAAAAAATACGCAAGATACTTTTTGTATTTTGTAAGAAGGAGACAAGGTACATATGAAATACGATTATTTAGTAGTAGGTGCAGGACTTTATGGAGCAGTTTTTGCACATGAAGCAAAGAAGGCAGAAAAGTCAGTTCTGGTAATTGATAAGAGACCGAATATTGCAGGAAATGTTTATACGGAGGCAGTGGAAGGTATTCAGGTACATAAGTATGGAGCCCATATTTTTCATACAAATAATAGAAAGGTATGGGAGTATGTAAATCAGTTTGCAGAATTTAATCGTTTTACAAATTCTCCGGTTGCAAATTATAACGGTGAATTATATTCACTTCCTTTTAATATGTATACTTTTAATAAAATGTGGGGTGTTGTAACTCCGGAAGAGGCAGCAGCAAAGATCGAAGAACAGAGAAAAGAAGCGGGGATTTTAGAACCAAAAAATCTGGAGGAACAGGCAATATCACTTGTTGGTCGTGATATTTATGAAAAACTGATCAAGGGTTACACAGAAAAACAGTTGGGACGTCCATGTAAGGAACTTCCGGCTTTTATTATTAAGAGATTGCCGGTACGTTTGACATTTGATAACAATTATTTTAATGCACTATTTCAGGGAATCCCAATTGGCGGATATACAAAGATGGTTGCGAATATGCTGGAAGGCATAGAGGTAAAATTGAATGAGGACTATCTTGTATCAAAGGATAAGTGGGATGCCATGGCAGATAAGATTGTATATACTGGTGCAATAGATTCCTACTTTGGCTATAAACTTGGAACGTTGGAGTATCGTTCAGTTCGATTTGAGACAGAATTACTTGATATTCCAAATTTTCAGGGCAATGCAGCAGTGAACTATACAGATGAAGAGACACCTTGGACCAGAATTATAGAGCACAAATGGTTTGAATTTGGTAAGGATGTAGATGGCGATGATCTGCCTAAGACAGTTATTTCAAAGGAATTTTCATCAGAGTGGAAACCGGGTGATGAGCCATATTATCCGGTAAATGATGAGAAAAACGGAATGCTATATGAAGATTATAGGAAGCTTGCAGATAAGGAAACGAAGGTTATTTTTGGTGGTCGACTTGGTGAATATAAATACTATGATATGGATGCTGTTATTGCCTCTGCACTGGATATGTGTGAGCGTGAGCTGATATAAGATTAAATAGCATATGTGTTTTAGAGGAGAAAATGTGAAAAATATAAATATTGCTGTAAACATTTGTACATATCACAGAAATGATTTTGTGGAGCATAATATTTCTAAATTGTTACAGTCTAAATTTTTTGATTTGACTGACAGAGATTATTATGGCAAACTGCATATTTTCGTGATAGATAATGGCTGTGAATTGGAATGTCATGATGGGGATTTTTTGCATGTGTTTCACAACAAAAATACGGGCGGTTCAGGTGGCTTTCAGAGAGGAATAGAGGAAATACGCAACAGCAATATTGATTTTTCACATGTTATTTTCATGGATGATGATGTGAAGTTTGAGTTGGATGCTTTTTATATTCTGTATGATTTTCTAGTAAGCGTGCCTGAACAGTATGAACTTAATCCGGTGGCTGGTCGGATGTTCTGTCTGGATAAGCCAGATATTCAGTATACTGCTGCGGAAATATGGAATTATGGTGACTTAAAACACGTTGAATATATGAGGAAGATTACACCAGATGATTATTGTTATGGAAATGTGGTCTATGATTCTGGGGCTGATTATGGAGGATGGTGGTTTTGCTGTTTCCCAATGAGCTTTGTGAGGGAAAATGATGTTTTACCTTTTTTCATACATTGTGATGATGTAGAGTATGGACTTCGGTGTGGCAGAACTCCCATTATCATTGAGGGTGTGCACGTGTGGCATGAGACATTTGATAAACGACAGACACCGATTATGCTTTATTATGATACAAGAAATCCGTTGTTTGTTAATGCCATTCATTTTCCATGGCTGGATTCACAGGCTGTCTTGAATAAGTGGCATGAGACGATTACTTCTTATCATGTAGCAGGTGATTTTGTTTCAGAATATTATGTAATTCGTGGTATGCTTGACTTTTTAAAAGGATTGAAATGGTTGAAGCATGTTGATTCTGAAAGGTATCACAGAAGATTACTTAATATGAAAGGTAATAAGTGGAAAAATGCTATTTCATGGAGAGTTGCGGAAAAATGGTTTAAAGTGAAGTGTAGGAAGGTAGGAACCAAAAGCCACAGAAGCTAAAATTTAGTGACATAAAATAAGATATAAATTAGAAGTTGATTTGAAAGATAAGGCTAAACGGAACAAATAATGACTGGAAAGACTTGGCGGATGCGTATAGCGATTTACAGGAGGAAAATGCTACATTAAAACAGGATAACTCTACATTAAAACAGCAAAATGAGCAATACTTCAGTGATTATACAGAGCAAAAGGAATTAAATGAATCTCTTAAATCACAGGTAAGCGGAAGTCCTGATTTAATGTTTGAATCGTTGGGATTGTCTATAGATGGTGAGAAAATTCCAGTTGATACTAATAACTCTATAGTAAACATCAATAGCAGAGAGTACTGGAGCCGTGAGATTGCAATAAAGCTTTTGCCAGAGACGGAGTCCTATTCTAAAGAGGAAGGGAACATCAATGTTGGAAGGGTATTGGCAGATAAGACAGACTTGTTTGGATTATATGTAAACAGTAAAAATAGTGGAGTGTTAGATAACGGAGTAGTAAAGGAATCGTTTAATAATTCTCATGCTAATGCTTTTATTAATAATGGGCATAATAGCGATATCACGTTTGTTTTGGATGGAAAATATAGCAAACTTAAAATATCAGCGGTTATACGAGAAGGTTGTAGAGATTCCCTCACAGCTTCATTTACAATAAAAATAGATGATGGGAACAGAAGAATTTAAAAATCTCTTTCGGATCCGCAATGGTGTAGAAACAGTTCCTTCCTTATTGCAAAGAAAATATCATGTTGACAGGATGCCGGTACGGGGCTGACTGAAATACAAGGGAAAAATACCTAATATCTATTCCAAAACGATTGTGTAAAATTTTCAAGGTACTATATGTTGGAAGTCAGCGAGTTTTAAAAACTCTTTTGACCATAACACCATATTGCAATGAAAAATATCGAAGTGGATATAAGGAAAATCAGTATGAATTGAAAGGCATATATCGTCAAAGAATGGATCAATTTTTTGTGTATAACGATAAAAGAAATTGTGAAAGAGTTTATGAAAAAATCTGTGAGATGATGAAGTTATAGTTAAGAGAAAATGATGTTAATTCTTAGGATGAGCAAATGAATGCAAGGGAGAAAAGTATATGAAGAACGATATTTCTAAGAGTATATGTAAGGCATTAATATTTACTGTTTTACCTTTTGCAATTCCACTAATTTTTGAAATAATACCGAATACTTTTATTAATAACGCAGGCAAGATAATAATTGTATTGCTATTATTTGCAATTGATACATATTTTGTGTTCAAGATCACAGTGCGTGACTGTAAAGAATTGAATGATGCAAAAAATATAATTGATACGAATAAAAGGTTTTATATTTCAAGAAAAGTATTGGATAGAATAGCCAATTGCGAAAAAATAAAGGGCGAGTTTATAAAAGATGAAACCAATAAGCTGCATTATAATTATAAGGAAAATATATTACTATATAATCCACATAGATATTTAGAAAGAGTATGTGATGAACTAAAAACATTGGTTTCTGATATTACACATATTGATTTAGAGTATGTATCCGTATCTTTTATATACAAGTATCCTAAGCATTCTAAAAAAAATGTGACCGAAAGCGAATCTGAAAAATGGAATGGATGGAAATGGATTACAGGAAAGGATTCGACAGCGAGTTTTGATTTGAAAGAACTTGTTAATAGAAAAGATTCATATTATCATTATTTGGTAGCAAATGATAAGACGGCATCATTTGAAAATGATAAAGTTAAGTTGATTAATCAGCAACGTTATTATGTTAGTGAAAAAGATGGAAGACATAAAAAATATGGTTCGATTTCAGCACATAAAATGTCATTTAAACATAATAATTATACGTTTTGTACAGGTTATTTAATTATATCCACATATGGAAAGAAGTTTTATGATTATTATGATGAAAATGAATTTAGATCAGAGGCAGAATTCGAAGAAATATTATTTGAACAGATTATTCCATCATTTCGAAAATTGATAGAAACAGAGCTTGGATTATTATATTTGCGTCATAATGAAAGAGAAAAAATATTAAAACATCATAAAAAATAGCAGATAGTGTCAGTTTATTCAGCAAAGGTAATGTAGTGCTTAATTCTGATAATATTGAGATTGTGGTTAAAAAACTTACTGTACATGGAACAAAAGTGAGATTGCTAGGTTTCTTAAAAAGTGTATTTTTTCAGTTTTATAAAGGTTCATTTGAGCTTTATGCTGTAGAAAATGGAATACAGGGCAGTCCAATTCATGTTTCCCCTAGTACACACAATTATTATTTGTCGCACGGGCCGACACAAAGATTTTGGAAATTTGAATATGAGTGTGATGCGAGAGAGGTTCAGAATTTATGGTTCAAAGTTAAATTTGATACAGCGGAGCTTAAGACAAGCTATTATTTTATGCCGCTTATTCCAATTCATGCGGAGTTGATGGAATATATCAAAGATTGGGTGAAAATCATATATCATGAAAATCAATGGTATTTTTCAGAAGTTGAAGGGAAAAAGCCAGAGAAAGAAATCTGGCTGTATTACGATTGCTCTGGAGTTGCGATAGATAATGGATTGAAACAATTTTGTCATGACATAACAATGAGCGATGGTGTTGATCGACATTATGTGCTTACGGATAAAAAACAAAATAAGTTTATTCCACCAAAAGCAAATACCGTAATATTTGGCTCTAAAAAGCATGTGGAACTTTTATTACATGCTTCATAGGTCATTACGGCTTTTATTGAAAATAATAATGTATTTCCATTTCCTGAAAAAGAATATAGCCGATATGCGAATCAAATGCAGTTTGAGACGATATATTTGCAGCATGGGGTTTTACATATTGATATGCCGTGGAAGTATTCTCCTGAAAAAATAATTGCAGATAAGATAGTTGTTGCATGTGACGTAGATTATCGGCTTTTTCGCAAGAATGGATTTGCAAAATCTGATTTGTGGAAAGTTGGACTGCCAAGATTTGATGAATTACATAAAGCAAATAAATCTGATAAGCAAAGAATTCTATATGCACCATCATGGCGAAGCTATCTGGTCGGTGAAAATGTAAACGGTGACTGGAAAGCATTAGATAAGAAATTCCTTTCTTCAAGATATTACATGGAAACCAAAGCTTTTCTGGAAAGTGATGTGTTATACAAAATGCTGGAGAAACAGGAATGTGGATTTCATGACTAAAATAGATGAAGAAGAGATTGCTAAAACAAGTGATGAGATTATTAATAAGATTGAGAAGTTCTTTATGACGGGAAAAGGAATGTTGTACGATGTGCATTTCTGGAAAAATGACATATGTAATTCAACAGAATTGATATATCAAAAGATGACAAATCAGCCCTGCAAGCATTAGCTTAGCAGGGCTGATTTGTCATTTTACCAATGTAATTCCAGTTGCTACGCCTTTCTGAATGCATTCTTCCTGCCATTCTTCAAATGCTCTGCACATGTCAATCGAACCTCCTTCCGAATCGGATTGTAACGCATGGTTAGTAAATTATTTTTACATAAGATCGAATGGTAACTATCCATCTTACGAGGTACAATATACTGTAAAAGGTGAATATAAAAAATGATTTACGATTTTAAAGTTATATTTATTACTCGATAATAACGTTTTCTTATGAGTTAAGAGATATTAATTTTATATTTAGAGAAAAATATGGTATTTGCAAAAATAAAAATATTAGAGGTACAGTATATATGATGAAAACATTATTGGAATTGATGGATGATGAGTTGAAAAAAATGGAAATATCTGAAATAAAAGGTTTTTCGTCTGTGAAGGAATTTATTACTAGTGACTCAAAATGTAAAGAGTTTATGAAAATATTACTGAAGGATGATATTGATATACCAGATGAAGGGAGTAAAATATATTTTATTTCGAAAGGTAGAGCTAGTCACAGTATTATTAATTATTTATTAGGTAGATGTTTGATACCTTTTGGGGGGATTTATAATAAAATAAAATTTATTTTCTCGGAGAATGACATTTCAGAAAAAGAAATTGAAAAATTATGGCTATTGACTGCTTTATATCATGATATAGGATATTTGCAGAAAGATATAGCTAATAGAAATTTGGATTATCAAAAGAAGTTTTCTTTTTATTTGTATAGTGATAATACTGATATGAATATAATAAATAACTTTTCTACTATATATCCACATAACATGGCATATTCTTATGAACAGATATTGGAATATGATACATACGATAGGAACAGAAGAAAAGAGACAGAGGAAAAAGAGTTGTCGGTTGTTTATACAAAAGAAGAAAAAGAAAAATGTATGAGAAGAAATGCTGAGCGTTTAAATCATGGAATTTATGGTGGTGCATATCTTTTTAATAGGCTTATGAAAAAACCATTACATATGAGAAAAGAACAACTGTATATAAAGGCGGTTTGTATGTGTATTGCACAGCATAATATTTTTAAATCAACTTCGGACGAAATAGATCAGAAGCTAGATGAATATTTGTCTCTTGAAAAATTAAAACATAACAGTGATTTTAAAATAAATGAGGAGTATCCACTTTTACTTTTTCTGTCATTGGTTGATACGATTGAATGTGTAAAAAAATTTAGTAAAAGTTGTAATAGTGCAAGTTTTTTACAAACGGAAACGGTTCTTTCAAATGTGCAAGCTGAAATAACAAAGGAAAAGATTGAATTAGATTTTTCTAGTTTATTAGAGCGGATTAATGAAAGGAAGATGCTGAAGAAGGAAATATTACTTGATACATATAAAGATTATTTTGAGAATAACATAAAAAGTTTAGGTAATTGGACAATTTATAAGCCTTACATAAAGGAAGGGAAAACGTCTGTTAAAGTGGAGATTAAATGCTAGATGGAAGAAAAAATGTTGGCAGATTGAAGGAAAATCTTTTATGACGTATAGATTAAAAAATCAAAAAATAATGCTGCATTTTATGAGATTAGTGATAAAAGAGAAATAAAGCCACTAACACATTATGAAGAATACATGATTTGGTGGAAAAAATCCATTGATAAATTTATTAATTTTATGGATGAATATTTGTCATTAACCAATATAGTTGTTAATGTTCCATGTTTTAATGATCAAATTCTTTATTCAAATGGGAAAATAGAAAAATATAAAGAAGATAATGTACAAAGATATAATGAAATATACCATGAGATGGTAGACTATTTTAGTATGAGGGGGAACAAGAGTTCGAATATTGGATTTAAAGCGAAAGTATTATATAGATCCAGAATACATATTTGGGGGAGCCATGGATTGTACATTATCATAATAATTATTATAAGGACCATATGAACTGTCGTACAAGCTAAATAAGATATAGTAGATGTCATTATGGACAATAATATTGTTGTCTACAGAGGACTGGCATATTTTAGCATTGAAAAGAACCTTAAGGCGCTTGTCTTAAGGTTCTTCTTACAGCTAACAGTCGATTTGCTTGTCTATATATTTACAGACATAATAGGAAATGATGTTGGCTATTACAGTGATAAAAAGTGATTGTATCATATATGTAGCCCCCTTTTAGAAAAAGTGTAAAAAAATTTTTATAGGACAAAGTATAGATTGATTTGTAAGAAACTGCTAATCAAAATATAATTATATTTTTTTGAAAAAATTGGATTGTTTTCTCAATTTTCCTGTCAGTAAATCTAGTGCGGATGATTGATTTTTCAGACTGATAATCTTGTCATACAGAGAGAACAAAAAAATGCGGTAAACGTAGCAAGTATGTAGAACTGTTTTGATGCGTATGTGGTCATGCAGAATATTAATTCCCCAAAAGGAAGTTTATGGCACTGCTTGCGGAGTACATAACAATATTTTGACGGAGTTATTTTTGCAAAATAAATAAAATTTTTTTTGAAAAGATTTTATAAAAATAGGATGGTAATTTAAATAAAAAACAACAGGAGGAAAAATAAATGCGAAAAAGTAGAGGATGTGAATTAATACATGATTTTTCAATAGGGGAAATTTTAGATGCCTTGGAAGAATTTGTTAAAGGAAAACCGTTTTTTACTATTGATATTGATATGAAAGGAAGTGGAAAATATGTTTATATTCCAACACACAAACAAAATAGATTGGATTGCTTGAGACTTGTGTTTGGATTGTTGGTTTACAATAAGGATATTGACGGCATGTTTGATGATGAAAAAAGGGATCATTTTGATATCTGGATATCAGAATCAACAGATACAAAATTGAGACAACATGTAACGAAAATTAGTCCAGCATTTAGGACGGTGATTGCTGATTTGGATAAAGATGATTTAACATGTAAAATAATAGATGTATTAAATAAATATTTTGAAAATAGCAATAGATATTATCGTTTACGTGAATTTTGTAAAATAATATCTAATCGTGGTATTTTGCAGCCATACAATACAGTGTCAACGTATCATAATTTTTTGAATAAATATCCAGATAATGTGGAATTGCCAGGCACATATGATGACTTTATCAATGATGCAGCAGAAGTATTGTCCGAAACTTTAATGTTTTCTTTTAATATTGATAATATACTTCGTGATGAAAAAAGTAGCTATCGAGCTACAAAATTTATTTGCAACAAGTCAAGCGATGATTGTAATTACGATCCACATAGAGAGATGAGTTTTATAGAATGTCAAAATGAATTGACACATTCAACAGCAGTGAAATTTTGTTTAATATCTGAAGAAAAAAGAGAGAAGGAAAATAAAAAAACATATTATTCGCTCGAAAGAGCATTGGCTTTTTTGAAGGGACATGCATGTGTGATCTTAAATATTGATATTGATGAAAGTACCGATGATACATTAAATATATATGTGAGGGAATTTTATAATTATCAATGTATACTTGAATTTTGTGATGATGATATCTTGCAAATACCTGCTTGTATAAAGCTTGTAGAAGATAATAAACAAGATTTTATTAAAAAGTTAAGTTGGAAAAAATATGATTATGATATTGTTGAAATGTGTAAAGTTGGATTGTTAAAACAACAAAAGTGGAGAGCATTAGCGTATTTTGATGTATATGAAGATACGAAAGACATTATTTGCTTTTGTGATACGAAAAGACGAATTGATGGAAATGTAGAATTGGGAATAGCAGTTTGTCGAAAAGATCGCAGAAATCAAGATTTAGTCAGTAGCTTGATTTTTTATCATATGTTATATAATTATGGCTCAAGAATATATGGAGGAACTGCTGAAGCAAATGAGCCGATGAATCGAGTGTTTAAGAGATGTGGATTTAAGGAGCATATGAATTATGATCATGATAAAAAACTACAATCTATTCGTGTTCGTGAACGTTTTACATCTGAGAAACCGCCAGAAAGTGACGATAAATTAATAAATAGTATTTATTATCAGAGACACTCTTTGCAGGAAGATGTAGTTAATAAATTAATTATTAAAAAGAAAGAAGCACAAAAAAATCATTAAAATGAAAAATACATCAAAAGCTTAAGGAAAAACCATCAAAACAGGATATATTGCAAATCAGCACTGCCTTCATAAAAGAGACGGATTTGTCTATCTGACCAGTATTATGGATTTATTTTCCAGAAAAATCATAGCCTGGACACTTTCAGAAACACTGGAAGTATCCTGCGTGATTGATACTATAAACAAAGCCAAAGCTCGCCGAAATATTGATCAACCATTAATTATCCATTCGGATCGTGGCAGCCAATATAATGGTCTCATAAATTAAGACACTTTTTTGGACAGATTTTAATGAATCTGATATACTACAATCAGTATGAAAGAGAGGATTCAAAATCATGTCTAGACAAAGAAAAAATTTTAGTGCAAAAATCAAATCAGACTTTGTTATCGAACTGTTAAAGGGTAAGAAGGATCTCAATACTCTGGCAGTTGAAAATAATATTCAGCCAAATCTGCTCCGAAATTGGAAGAAGGAATTCCTTGACGATGCCGTCAGTCGCATTTGACGACAAGCGTGAGGAAAATCTTAAGGAAAAGCTTGCCGAAGAACGCAAGGAAAAATCGGAGCATGCCCAAAAGGTAGGTCAGTTAACCATACAGGTTGACCAGCTCAAAAAAATCTGAAGAAATTTGCGAATCTGACTACGAGAGTAAATTTAGTCAAAAACCTTCTGACAACTAAGGAATTACCCGTTTCTGCCGGAGCAAAGCTGCTTGATATCAATCGTACAAGCATTTACTACAAGGGGGGCGTCTGTATCAGAAGCCGAACTTGCCTGCAAAGAGATTATTGATTATCTTCATACCGATAACCCAGCATGGGGTGCAAGACAGATGTCCGCACAGCTGAAAGCACGTGGTTATCATGTCGGTCGACGCAAGACCAGACGTTACATGAAAGAAATGGATATTTATCCTATCTATCCGAAGATGAATCTTTCCAAACGGATGCAACAGGCTAAGGTATCTCCTTAGAAATGCCGTCATAGACAAGCCAAATCAGGCATGGTCTATTGATATTACATATATTCCAATCAAGTGAGGCTTTTTTATATCTGACAGCTGTTATTGACTAGTCAGAGAGTTTATGAGAGAATTACGAAGTTATGTTTGGAGCAGTAGATAAAGAAATATGATTGAATATGAAAAGCAAATTAGTATGTATTTAGTACAGCAAGTATATAAAGTGTGCAGTTCGGTATATTGTTGCGTTGAAATTAAGGAATTAACATGGGAGGAAAAATGGATAAAATGAATTGGAAAAAAATTATAATTACAGTTATATCAGAGATTGCCGCTATTGTTTGTGCAATTTATGGTGGTACTCAGATTCAGGTTAATAAAATGAACAATTATTTGAATTCACGGATTGTTAATATAGCTGGTGACAATAATACCATTACCATTAATGACTGGAAAGACTTGGCGGATGCGTATAGCGATTTACAGGAGGAAAATGCCACATTAAAACAGCAAAATGAGCAATACTTCAGTGATTATACAGAGCAAAAGGAATTAAATGAATCTCTTAAATCACAGGTAAGCGGAAGTCCTGATTTAATGTTTGAATCGTTGGGATTGTCTATAGATGGTGAGAAAATTCCAGTTGATACTAATAACTCTATAGTAAACATCAATGGCAGAGAGTACTGGAGCCGTGAGATTGCAATAAAGCTTTTGCCGGAGACGGAGTCCTATTCTATAGAGGACGGGAACATTAATGTTGGAAGGGTATTGGCAGATAAGACAAACTTGTTTGGATTATATGTAAACAATAAAAATGGTGGATTGTTAGAAGATGGAGTAGTAAAGGATTCGTTTAATAATTCTCATACTAATGCTTTTATTAATTATGCGCATAATAGTGATATAACGTTTGTTTTGGATGGAAAATATAGCAAACTTAAAATATCAGCGGCTATACGAGAAGGTTGTGATGCTTCCCTCACAGCTTCATTTACAGTAAAAACAGATGATGGAGAAGTGGTGTATTCATCTCCAGCAATGAGTGTCAAAACGGAACCATATGAGGTGACGGATATACCAATCAACAATTGTAAGTTGTTAACGATTGAGTGTAATGCAGATCGTTATGATCAGGATCTTATTTTGTATGATGCAGTTGTGTACAATTAAGGGATATATGTGCTTAATGAGGATATTATTACTAAGATGTTGAGAAAAAACGTTAGTTTTTGATGTAAAAGAAAATTAGCACTGCCTTCATAAATGAGAGCAGTGCTGATCTGTCATTTTACCAATATTTTTCCATATAATTCCGTGCATCTTCCTCGGATAAAGAAAAATCGGTTATGATATTTTTGAGAGTTTCCTCTTTTGAAACAGAGAATTTTTTGTAGGTTTTAAGGGTACCTATAATTTCACCCTGTGTAATTCCAGTTGCTACACCTTTTTGAATACATTCTTCCTGCCATTCTTCAAATGCTCTGCACATATTGATCGAACCTCCTTCCGAATCGGATTGTAACGCATGGTTAATAAATGACTTGGTATTTGTGATCGTGCCAATCACCAGACTAAGTTCTGTATCAAACTTCTGATTCATGTATGTACTTTGGATTTTATCAAATTCTTTGTTATAAATCAATCTGCTGAGATCGAATACAGTGTGAACTTCATTGTTATGAAAAATCAGGGAATCGCTGTTTCTAATCTGGATGAGATTCATTTTATAATCTGATACCAGAGGCGTGAGATGTTCTGGAATGCATAGCATGTCGGTCAGGGAAAGCGGACCATCCCATTCGTCTTCGCCATAGTAAACACAGAGACTGATGACAGGGTGTAAACGGTCTGTCTTTTTAAGACCTGAAAGAAATTCATCTGAAGATGAAAAATCTTTTTCGTGTTTGTTTCTGGCAGTAATTTCATTATATTCTTTAAGATAAGAGAGAGCATCGCCAAGGATAGTGCGAAGCGGCATTGCATAATGAATTTTACATTGATTCTCCAATCCCAAGATAACGAAATCAACACCATAAGCTGTCTTTTTCACAACATCCCAGATCCTCTGGATGGTTTCAGCATGATTGTTAAACTTTAACAAAGAAGAAACATCGGTATCTGCTTCCGATAAATCTTCCGGTTTGATGACCTGTGAGCCGTTAAAAAGAGCGGCATTGAACAGGTCTGCAAAGTGTTCATTGTTTTTCCAGAAGTTTTTTAGAATGGTATCTGGTTTTAAGTTATTGTAAGTAGTCGTTTTTAAATCCTCCCGTTCTTATGTAATGGGAAAGTTACACAGAGTCTGTATTATTCGGAGGAAAACCGGTAATATACCGGGAGAACGATATGCATGGATTAAATTTACAATATATGATAAGGAAAAACAAGAGGCAGGGGAGTTTGTTTATGGAAATTTAAAAGTTTGAAGGAACAAGCTTGTTTAAAATAACATTTATAGTGTATGATATAAATTACAAAGGTAAGAAAGAAATATAAAAAGTAATAGTGGAGAGAATATATTGATAATTAGTGAAAAAATTTTTTATTTGCTGGATCAGAAGGGAATTACACAAAAAGATTTTGCAGTACAGACAGGAATTTCTCAAAGCACAATTAGCGATTGGAAGAGAAAGAAAACAAACCCATCGGCGGATAAAATTCTAAAGATATGTGAGATATTGCATGTGACACCGTATGAGTTGCTTTCCGAAAGAGATGAGGCAATTATAAATAATATAGATCATCTTGTGGCATTGAATGATGAAGAAGCGGTAGTATTGGAAGGCTTTAGAAATCTTGAAAAAAGAAAAAAAGAAAGATTCCTTGGTTATTTAGCTGCTCTGCAATCAGAAGACTAATGAAATACTTTAGGTAAAGAGATTGACAATTATGTTATTTTATATTAATATTCGCATATACGTAACGTAAAACAATATCAATGTGAAAGGAAACAAAGCAATGGGGAACATAAGTATTATGGCAAGAAGATTTTCAGATGGACACGTGCAATATGGATGGAGTGGCAATGGTGGATATTTTAGTTTTACAGGAGCACATTTACTCGAATGGTATCAAAATAGTGATGCAGTAGAATACCTTTTTGGATTAGGGCAGACTGCATGTGTCGGAAGAGTTGGGAGTGAAAATGGTGGATGTTCCATTATGGAAACGAATGCACCAACAGGAAGACCGTTTTGGTTAGGTGACACGGAACGTGAAATTTTCAGTAAAATTAATTGGATTGATTATGGGTATTTTTATGATTTGGATCATAAATGGTATTATATTATTCCGGGACCGTTTCGTATTAAGCTGCCTCTGGAATTGGTGAAAAATAATCTGGATAAGGCGGGATACGAATTTGAATATCGAAGAAAATTGGAAGACGAATTACTTAAATATATACTTGATGAATATAGATGTACTTATTCTGATTTTAATGAGTTTATAAAAAAAGAAGGGTATGATTTAGAAAAAGTTTTTAAAGAAATTCAATGTGATGGCAAGCTGTCTATGTACGAATTATTTAGCAAATATCATAAAATTTTTGCATATTTTGATGATTGGGTATTCATTAAATCAGATGATGTATATAAAGATATTACAGAAATCCTTGTCAAAAAGAAAGGTGATGCTCATTTAGAAACTTGTACTTGGTAAGAAAAGAAAAAAGTTCTTACAATGTCTTATAAAACATAAATGACTTCTATCAGCCCTGCTGGATGTTTCAAGCAGGGCTTGTTTATGTGTTGTAATATTTTATCATTGAATTATGCCATTTGTAGGAATCAAATAGGGCGTAAGTCCGGCGGACGCCATGATAGAAGCAAGAGTGGCACGAACATGCGGAAACATTTGTAATAGAGCATATTCGGTTAATTCATCCGTTGAAAACTTTACAGAGCAATCCGGTGAACTAAACTCGGCAGACAATACTACTTTTACAAGGAAAGAGGTATTTGGCATATCAACATCGAGTTCATCTGCGAATCTCATTTCAGCAGCGCAGTAGCCGATATATTTATTTGGAGAGTCATTTGTTGGAGTACACTTTCGCGAAAGTGTAAGTTTCATTTCTTTTCCATCTATCGGAGCTTTATTAATAATAAATGCTTCCTGAGTTGTAATCGAGTCCAAATTTATACTAACCATATTTAACATTACATTTCCTCCAATTCTTCGTCAACTTTCACATATGGATTTGGAAATTGAATAATCTTACATGGAACTTCGGTAGTAACCATATTGTCATTTCTAGAAGTATCTGTAGATGAATGGCATTTATTTATTTTAAAATCTACATTCAAATCTAGTTTGGCTGCAATTTCAGCAATTTTATTAATTGAAAAATTGTAGTCTCCACATTCCCAACGGGAAATCAATGATTGGGTTGCATTTATATGTTTTGCAAAATCTTTTTGAGACATATTAAGATTTAGTCTTTCGGAAGTAATGGCATTAGAAAATTGAGCCATTAACTTTGCAGAGAGGACATCTGCGGGTGTTAATGTTTCTGAAAACAGAGAGAGTAAATCTTCAATATTATTGGGTGTCTTTTTTTTATTCATAATTATCATCTCCTAAAAAGTAGTTAATACGTTCTTTCATAACCGTAGTATAGGTTGAGTAATTAGTACGATTTTTTCCAGAACGTTCATTGAAAGCACATAAAAAGTAAGGTATATTCTCATCATTTATATATACAATCAGACGAACATTAAATTGAGATTTCTGTAGATGAATGGAATAGTAATGTCCATCTGCACCTTGAAGTATTTCATTGCTGTCTATCGTATATATCTTTGAACCAAAGTTTTTTATATTGCTTAATTGTGTAGTTAAAATTTTAAAAAATATAGATTCTTTCCCTTTTAAATCTGTTTTTAATAGTGTTCTTAATTCTTCTAAAAATTTTGGATGGATTAAAAAAGAATTTAAAAAAGAAGCTAATTCTTTCAGCATGTCTTCTGTATTCATGTTCACTCCTTATAATATTACATATATGCGATTTTTTCAATTGGATACATAAAAATAATAAAAAAACTTGTCAAATACTGGAGTCGTGAGATGACCTATGTGTAATGGAGAAATTGAATAAATAAATATTAGTTATATGTGAGAAAAACCGGTAATATACCGGGAGAGCGATATGCATGGATTAAATTTACAATATATGATAAGGAAAAACAAGAGATGGGGCTGTTTGTTTACAGAATTTTAAGGATTGGATGGTTATCAGAGCCGTTTCCCACAAATTGACATTTCCCCATCTATGCGCTACAATGTTACTCAAAATTCATGTTTAAAACATATATGCAAAATACTATTTAAATACTTTGGATTACAGAAAAAGAATTTATGAAGAGAATGAATGCTGCGGGATATAAAATTTAATAGTATAAACTAAGAGAAGAATCCGTACTGCATTTATAGATGAGGCAGTGCGGATTCTTCTTTTAGTTGTATTTTGCTAAATTAATCTGTAGAACGAGTTTCGGCAAGCTGCTTTTTGAGCTGCTCGATAAGTTTTGCTTGCTCAGCAATGGCGTTATCTTTTTCAGCAATGGCATTATCTTTTTCAGCAATGACATTATCTTTTTCGGCAAGAGCATGATCTTTTTCTTGAACTTCCTTAGCTAATTGCTCAACCATATAGATTTCCGTATTGCGATCCATCTCACGAAGTGCATCTGAAAATGTAGTAATCAAATCTTTCGGCCTCCTTCGAAATGAAATAATATCCCGATAGCATGGAAGAAATTCCGGATAGGCATTGACGAGACGGACGATTTCATCCGGATCACCTGCGGTAAGAAAACTCAGCCATGCTTTCTGTTCCGTATCTATATTTTGAACTACTGAGCGGAAAGTGTCAAGTGAAATGAATGTAATATTGTCAAGAAGATTTATTTGTACACCAGTGTCAAAGCATGATATTTTCCTATGAATGTATTTATTAGTATGGTGAAATTGAGCTGGACTATGTTCCATGAAAACAATCAGGTACACGGAACGCATATCTTGATAGGAAAAAGATTTCTTGTTTTGATTTTTCAGATAGTTATATTGTCGCATGATCATGTCAGCAGTGTAGCAGCTGCTCCGTTCCCCGGGGAATGCGTACCCGATTTTCTGAATCTCAACGTTGATAATGGAGCCATCTTCCATGGATGCAATAATATCTGCAATGACAAAGCTGCCATTTTCAACAATCTGGCTGCCTTCGCGTGGAAGAATCTGCTTAATGTGTATTGGTTGGTCAAAAATGATTGAAAGAAAATGTTCCAGCCGTTTGGTGTCTCCTCCCGGAAGCATGACATGTCGGAAAACTGTGTCATAAGTGATGGAAAGTCCATTTTTACCCATAATAAAATGCAATAATTTATTACGATAAGTTTCGTTGAGATTGACATAGTTTTGGAAAGTCTGCTCATCTGAGTTCGTTTCCTTGCGGATGAGATTTTGTGCTTCCTGTTCCGTGATTGGTTCACCGAGAATATCAGCGAGGGTGTAAAGCTTCTTTGTTTCTGCCATAGGCAAATCCTCCTTGTGTAGATATGATGATTGAGTTGTTTTTTCTTGAAAAAGGTTGCGATATGCAACAGCCAGATTCAAAAAGATTTTTGTTATGTTTGCGACAATCAGGCAATTATTTTTTTCGTGCAAAACAATAACAACAACAATAAGAATCGTAACAGAGAGAAGCACTATTCCTTTTAAGAACACTTGAAATATAACGAAATTACGTTATAATAGAGTATTGGAGGGAGTATTATGAATGATAATTTTAATCACATGATAAAAGAAACCGGGAAAAGTATATATAAAATAAGTCAAGAGAGTGGGATTCCTTACACAACACTGAATGAACTGGTTAACGAAAAGAAGAATATCAATTATACATCAGCGGAGACGGTATACAAACTGTGCTTATATCTAAAATGTGATATGAGTGATATCTTAAATGATGTCATTTTTCTTGAGAATGGAAAAGGAAACTATCTTGGGTATCATTATCAATGGAAAAAGGCAGATCAAGGAATCGAATTGCATATAACAGACAATAACAAAGATTTGACATTGCTTACACTTAAAACAATGTGTACGGATTTGTATGATTGTTATATGAAGCAGGTTCCTGAAATGATGATTGAAAACTATGACGAAGAAAAACAGGAATGGGAGGGGTTATTATGAGTCAATACGCATTAATGCATAAAAATGATGTGTGCGGAAGTTTGGTTATTGATGACGAAACCGGCTCATTAAGAGTATACAAAGATAATGGCAGCGGTTTATCCCCATTTTTAGGAAATGCAGACACAAGAAGAATGAAACACTGGTGGGAGGGAAGGGCAGTTCCGGCGTCAAGAAAAATGATGCAGGAAGTATTGAAACAAGCAGGATGTGCAAACACAAAGATGTATCTGGCAAAGAATTTAGCACTTTCTATGACCGACTCATATTGGATACGTCCGTTGGATTTAGATTTAAAGTATGAAGATGTAAAATTATCAAATATGAATTTGTTTTCTGACAATAAGGTTCCATATCACAATGCAACTTCATATGATTCGAATGCCGCATTAGGCGGACAAATGGAAAAATATTGGGATATCAAAACAAATTTTCCAACGCTTGTGAAAGAAAGTTATAAATATTTTGGGCAGCAGGCGATGAATGAAGCATTTGCAACTTATTTGCATGATTTACAAGAAACGGCAATTCCTTATGTTTCTTATCTTGTTGGGCATACAGAGGATAATGGCCTTTATTGTAGATGTGATGCATTTACAAGTGATTCTGTTGAATTAGTATCCGCATATGAAGTTATCGAAGGATCGAAGCAACAGAATGATAAATCTGTGTATGATAATTATATCCGGATATGTGCAGAATTAGGAATAGAAGAACAGCAGATTCGTAATTTTATGGACTATCAGACATTGACAGATTTTATTATCAGTAATACAGACGAACATCTTGGAAATTTTGGAATTCTAAGAGATTCGAACACAATGCAATATTTAGGTCCGGCGCCAATATATGATTCTGGAAATAGTATGTTTTTTAAGGATTCATTATTCTCTCAGACAAGATTAAGTTTACTACAGCAATCGATTACAAGTTTTTATGATTCTGAAGAAAAGATGATCAAGAATATTAAAAACAGACATGTGGTAAACATGGATTTACTTCCAACAATAGAGGAAACGATTGCGCTTTATACCTCGTATGGTTTTCCGGAAGAAAGAGCCATAACGATTGCAAACAATTATGCATTAAAAATTGATATGGCTCGTGAATTCGAAAATGGAGCAACCATCTCAATGTATCATGAAAAAAATAACACTGAAATCTAGAGAGAATAAATAGCGATACAAATCAGCCCTGCAAGCATTAGCTTAGCAGGACTGATCTGTCATTTTACCAATATTTTTCCATATAATTCCGTGCATCTTCCTCGGATAAAGAAAAATCGGTTATGATATTTTTGAGAGTTTCCTCTTTTGAAACAGAGAATTTTTTGTAGGTTTTAAGGGTACCTATAATTTCACCCTGTGTAATTCCAGTTGCTACACCTTTTTGAATACATTCTTCCTGCCATTCTTCAAATGCTCTGCACATATTGATCGAACCTCCTTCCGAATCGGATTGTAACGCATGGTTAATAAATGACTTGGTATTTGTGATCGTGCCAATCACCAGACTAAGTTCTGTATCAAACTTCTGATTCATGTATGTACTTTGGATTTTATCAAATTCTTTGTTATAAATCAATCTGCTGAGATCGAATACAGTGTGAACTTCATTGTTATGAAAAATCAGGGAATCGCTGTTTCTAATCTGGATGAGATTCATTTTATAATCTGATACCAGAGGCGTGAGATGTTCTGGAATGCATAGCATGTCGGTCAGGGAAAGCGGACCATCCCATTCGTCTTCGCCATAGTAAACACAGAGACTGATGACAGGGTGTAAACGGTCTGTCTTTTTAAGACCTGAAAGAAATTCATCTGAAGATGAAAAATCTTTTTCGTGTTTGTTTCTGGCAGTAATTTCATTATATTCTTTAAGATAAGAGAGAGCATCGCCAAGGATAGTGCGAAGCGGCATTGCATAATGAATTTTACATTGATTCTCCAATCCCAAGATAACGAAATCAACACCATAAGCTGTCTTTTTCACAACATCCCAGATCCTCTGGATGGTTTCAGCATGATTGTTAAACTTTAACAAAGAAGAAACATCGGTATCTGCTTCCGATAAATCTTCCGGTTTGATGACCTGTGAGCCGTTAAAAAGAGCGGCATTGAACAGGTCTGCAAAGTGTTCATTGTTTTTCCAGAAGTTTTTTAGAATGGTATCTGGTTTTAAGTTATTGTAAGTAGTCGTTTTTAAATCCTCCCGTTCTTATGTAATGGGAAAGTTACACAGAGTCTGTATTATTCGGAGGAAAACCGGTAATATACCGGGAGAACGATATGCATGGATTAAATTTACAATATATGATAAGGAAAAACAAGAGGCAGGGGAGTTTGTTTATGGAAATTTAAAAGTTTGAAGGAACAAGCTTGTTTAAAATAACATTTATAGTGTATGATATAAATTACAAAGGTAAGAAAGAAATATAAAAAGTAATAGTGGAGAGAATATATTGATAATTAGTGAAAAAATTTTTTATTTGCTGGATCAGAAGGGAATTACACAAAAAGATTTTGCAGTACAGACAGGAATTTCTCAAAGCACAATTAGCGATTGGAAGAGAAAGAAAACAAACCCATCGGCGGATAAAATTCTAAAGATATGTGAGATATTGCATGTGACACCGTATGAGTTGCTTTCCGAAAGAGATGAGGCAATTATAAATAATATAGATCATCTTGTGGCATTGAATGATGAAGAAGCGGTAGTATTGGAAGGCTTTAGAAATCTTGAAAAAAGAAAAAAAGAAAGATTCCTTGGTTATTTAGCTGCTCTGCAATCAGAAGACTAATGAAATACTTTAGGTAAAGAGATTGACAATTATGTTATTTTATATTAATATTCGCATATACGTAACGTAAAACAATATCAATGTGAAAGGAAACAAAGCAATGGGGAACATAAGTATTATGGCAAGAAGATTTTCAGATGGACACGTGCAATATGGATGGAGTGGCAATGGTGGATATTTTAGTTTTACAGGAGCACATTTACTCGAATGGTATCAAAATAGTGATGCAGTAGAATACCTTTTTGGATTAGGGCAGACTGCATGTGTCGGAAGAGTTGGGAGTGAAAATGGTGGATGTTCCATTATGGAAACGAATGCACCAACAGGAAGACCGTTTTGGTTAGGTGACACGGAACGTGAAATTTTCAGTAAAATTAATTGGATTGATTATGGGTATTTTTATGATTTGGATCATAAATGGTATTATATTATTCCGGGACCGTTTCGTATTAAGCTGCCTCTGGAATTGGTGAAAAATAATCTGGATAAGGCGGGATACGAATTTGAATATCGAAGAAAATTGGAAGACGAATTACTTAAATATATACTTGATGAATATAGATGTACTTATTCTGATTTTAATGAGTTTATAAAAAAAGAAGGGTATGATTTAGAAAAAGTTTTTAAAGAAATTCAATGTGATGGCAAGCTGTCTATGTACGAATTATTTAGCAAATATCATAAAATTTTTGCATATTTTGATGATTGGGTATTCATTAAATCAGATGATGTATATAAAGATATTACAGAAATCCTTGTCAAAAAGAAAGGTGATGCTCATTTAGAAACTTGTACTTGGTAAGAAAAGAAAAAAGTTCTTACAATGTCTTATAAAACATAAATGACTTCTATCAGCCCTGCTGGATGTTTCAAGCAGGGCTTGTTTATGTGTTGTAATATTTTATCATTGAATTATGCCATTTGTAGGAATCAAATAGGGCGTAAGTCCGGCGGACGCCATGATAGAAGCAAGAGTGGCACGAACATGCGGAAACATTTGTAATAGAGCATATTCGGTTAATTCATCCGTTGAAAACTTTACAGAGCAATCCGGTGAACTAAACTCGGCAGACAATACTACTTTTACAAGGAAAGAGGTATTTGGCATATCAACATCGAGTTCATCTGCGAATCTCATTTCAGCAGCGCAGTAGCCGATATATTTATTTGGAGAGTCATTTGTTGGAGTACACTTTCGCGAAAGTGTAAGTTTCATTTCTTTTCCATCTATCGGAGCTTTATTAATAATAAATGCTTCCTGAGTTGTAATCGAGTCCAAATTTATACTAACCATATTTAACATTACATTTCCTCCAATTCTTCGTCAACTTTCACATATGGATTTGGAAATTGAATAATCTTACATGGAACTTCGGTAGTAACCATATTGTCATTTCTAGAAGTATCTGTAGATGAATGGCATTTATTTATTTTAAAATCTACATTCAAATCTAGTTTGGCTGCAATTTCAGCAATTTTATTAATTGAAAAATTGTAGTCTCCACATTCCCAACGGGAAATCAATGATTGGGTTGCATTTATATGTTTTGCAAAATCTTTTTGAGACATATTAAGATTTAGTCTTTCGGAAGTAATGGCATTAGAAAATTGAGCCATTAACTTTGCAGAGAGGACATCTGCGGGTGTTAATGTTTCTGAAAACAGAGAGAGTAAATCTTCAATATTATTGGGTGTCTTTTTTTTATTCATAATTATCATCTCCTAAAAAGTAGTTAATACGTTCTTTCATAACCGTAGTATAGGTTGAGTAATTAGTACGATTTTTTCCAGAACGTTCATTGAAAGCACATAAAAAGTAAGGTATATTCTCATCATTTATATATACAATCAGACGAACATTAAATTGAGATTTCTGTAGATGAATGGAATAGTAATGTCCATCTGCACCTTGAAGTATTTCATTGCTGTCTATCGTATATATCTTTGAACCAAAGTTTTTTATATTGCTTAATTGTGTAGTTAAAATTTTAAAAAATATAGATTCTTTCCCTTTTAAATCTGTTTTTAATAGTGTTCTTAATTCTTCTAAAAATTTTGGATGGATTAAAAAAGAATTTAAAAAAGAAGCTAATTCTTTCAGCATGTCTTCTGTATTCATGTTCACTCCTTATAATATTACATATATGCGATTTTTTCAATTGGATACATAAAAATAATAAAAAAACTTGTCAAATACTGGAGTCGTGAGATGACCTATGTGTAATGGAGAAATTGAATAAATAAATATTAGTTATATGTGAGAAAAACCGGTAATATACCGGGAGAGCGATATGCATGGATTAAATTTACAATATATGATAAGGAAAAACAAGAGATGGGGCTGTTTGTTTACAGAATTTTAAGGATTGGATGGTTTTCAGAGCTGTTTCCCACAAATTGACATCTCCCCATCTATGCGCTACAATGTTACTCAAAAGTCATGTTTAAAACGTATATAGAAAATACTATTTAAACGAACCATGGAGAAGACATTGAGAGCAAAGATATATCATTTTTTAGTGAACAGAAAACCGGGGATCAGGCAGCGTTACCACAGATTTCATGATGGAACGACAGGGATGAAGAAGGTGGTTTCATGGTTTTATCTGCTGGGGCTGAATTTCTGTTATTATGTACTGTTTTGCAGATTCCTTGGAGAACAGACAGAGTTTCCGGTTTACGAGGAAAAGAAACCGCCGTGCGCAGAGAGTGAGTCCGTGCTGGCAAACCGTGACCGTAAGAGTGTATCGGAAATGGTTTCTTTTTTGATGCAGTATGATGTGATATCTTTTGATATTTTTGATACGCTCATTTTCAGACCGTTTTCAGAGCCGACGGATTTATTTTTCTTTCTCGGGGAAAAAACAGGGATTCTGGATTTTAAGAGACTCCGTATGCAGGCAGAAGCAGATGCAAGAACACAAAAGTATAAAGAAGAGAAGCATTATGAAATCAAGCTTTCTGACATCTGGAGCAGATTAGAGAATGAAATCGGTGTCACAAAAGAGCAGGGAATGCAGATGGAGCAGGCATTGGAAATGGAGTTCTGCTATGCCAATCCATTTATGCAGCAGGTGTTTACACAGCTGAGGGAACATGGAAAGCGGCTCGTGATCACTTCGGACATGTATTTATCAAAAGCATTTTTATCGGAGCTGCTGCAAAGAAACGGCTATGGAGGATATGAGGAACTCTATGTTTCCTGTGAATATGAAAAGAGTAAGGCAGAGGGTTCGTTATATGAAGTTGTAAAAAGGGCATACCCGGACACGGATTCTATGATCCATGTGGGCGACAATCCGGTGAGCGATGTGAAAAATGCGAAGAAACACGGATTTGAGGTGTTTTATTATCCGAATGTGAACCGCAATGCACTTTTGTACCGGACATATGATATGTCGGCAGTTGTCGGCGGTGCGTATCGGGGAATGGTAAATAATAAGCTATACAATGGCACAGAGCAGCTGTCGATGGAGTATGAGTACGGCTATATTTATGGCGGATTGTTTGTGCTTGGGTACTGCAATTTTATTCATACATATGCCAGAGAGCATGGGATTGATAAATTGCTGTTTTTGTCCAGAGATGGGGATATTTTAAGACAGGCATATGCTATGCTGTTCCCGGAGGAGAAAACAGAGTATGTTTACTGGTCGAGAGCTGCGGCAACAAAACTGATGGCGCGTTATAACCGCTATGATTTTTTCAGACGGTATCTGTATCATAAAGCGGATGGAACTTATACTTTAGAGCAGATTTTAAAATCCATGCGGCTGGAATTTCTGCTGGATCGTCTGTTACAGCAATTACCCAATGAAACATATCTGACAAGTGGGAACGTCAGACAGGTAAAACGTTTTCTGGAAGCAAACTGGCAGGATGTGACAGCCGTTTATGACAGGGAATCCAAAGCTGCGGAATTATACTATAAAAAAGTACTGGGCGACAGCCGGAATGCTCTTGCGGTGGATATCGGCTGGGCAGGGAGTGGGGCGATAGCGCTGGACTATCTGGTACAGAACGTGTGGAAGCTTCCGTGCAGCATTACCGGGGCGATCGCGGGCACTAATTCCGTTCATAATTTTGAAGTCGATGCGAGCGAAATTTTTTTGCAGAATGGAAAACTCGCAGCATACCTGTATGCGCAGTCGTTCAATCGTGACTTATGGAAAAAACATGATCCTAACACGGATGACAATATCTTTTTTGAACTGCTGCTCGCCTCGCCGACACCGCAGTTCCTTGGATTTGAACTGGATGAAGCGAGCGGGGAGGTTTCGTATTTATTCGGAAAGGTGGATGCAAATCCGGAGGGAATGAAAGAGATCCAGAGTGGTATTCTGGATTTTGTGCGTGATTACCAGAAACATTTTTCCGGGTATCCATATCTGTTCTGTGTGAGCGGAAGGGATGCCTACGCACCGATTCTGGCAGCCAGCGGAAACAAGAAAGCTTATTTGAAAGCACTGAAGAAGAAATTTGAATTTGAGGCAAATGTATTATGAAACGACAGATTAATTATATCCTGATGCAGACCGTTTTGTGGGGTGGCTGGATATGCGAATATATTTGGTTCCTGAAACATCAGTTTCAGATGCGGTTTGATCCCTGGGTATTTGTTGCGTACCTCTTTTTACTTTATCTGTGTGTGGTCCGGAAACTCGGAAATAACAATAACCGGCGTTATGAGATTTATATGGAACTGTGGGGAAGGCTGACCGCTGTAAATGTAGTCTGGTATCTGTTTGTGGGAGCAAAAACAGTGCATTTTGCAGGCATTCTTTTGGTTCTGTGGAAGCTGATCCTGCTCAGTACGATCCAGTGTATTACATTTGCAGGTATTTTTCAGATTTATAAGAAAATCATGGAGCATTTTCAGATCACGACAGCGTGCGTGATCACCAGAACTGATACTTTAGAGGCGGCAAAAGAGAAAATAAGGGTGCACGATTCTGTTTTTCTGGAAGATCTGCCGTCTGACGAGCGGAATGAACTGCTCAAGTTCTGTTACTATATGGACAGGCAGGTTTACTGCAACACAAAATTATCAGATATTATGATACGCGGTTCAGGATTGACACAGTATCACGATTCACCGGTCTTTTTCTGTAACCATTTTGGAATGGAAATTTCCAAGCGTGCGGTAAAAAGATGCTTTGACCTCGTCTTTTCGGTGTTGTTTCTGGTGATTCTTTCTCCATTGTTCTTGATTATTGCAATCTGCATTAAGTGCGAGGACGGCGGCAGTGTGATTTACCGGCAGGTCCGCTGTACCAGAGACATGAAAAAATTTGAAATTTACAAGTTCCGCAGCATGATCACGGATGCGGAGAAAAACAGGGGACCGCAGCTTGCCACAAAGCACGACAAACGGCTGACACGGGTAGGGCGTTTTCTTCGGAATACGAAGTTAGATGAACTGCCACAGCTTGTAAATATTTTAAAAGGTGATATGAGTTTTGTAGGTCCAAGACCGGAACGACCGGAATTTATTGCAAAAGCAGTCGAGGATATTCCAGAGTTTGTACTTCGTACGAAGGTAAAAGCCGGACTGACCGGATATGCACAGGTGATGGGAAATTATAACACAAGTTTTCTGGACAAACTGAAATGGGATCTGATGTATATTGAAAACTATTCCCTGTTTCTGGATTTTAAAATTTTACTGATGACTGCAATTGCTATTTTTGCAAAAGACAATCACGAAGATTTTTCAAAGTGGGATATGCTCTGAAAATATTGACAAATGAATTTCATATGTTAAAATAAATCATGTTAAAAGCATAAAATATGACGTTGACGAGGAGTATTAAGAACGAAAAAGTGTCAGAGAGCTGTCGGATGGTGCAAGACAGTATTTGGAAGTTCCCAACTCGCCTCTGAGTTTTCTGATTGAAATGAAAAAATAAGTAGGTCAGAACGTGTGATTCGCGTTAAGAATGTGAGTGCGTATTTGGATGAACCGTTCATCCTGCGAATGAGAGTGGTACCACGGAGTGAACAGATATCTTCGTCTCTTTTTGGAGACGGAGATTTTTTATGTAACAGGAAACTTTGTTCTATTACCACAAAATCCACAAAATCATGAATCATGCTTGATAAAAAAGAAGGAGGAATACCATGGCAGAACTTTATAACCATAAGGTAGTCGAAAAAAAATGGCAGAAAGTCTGGGATGATGAGAAAGCTTTCGCAGCAACCAATGACTTTACCAAACCAAAATATTATGCATTAGTTGAGTTCCCGTACCCATCAGGACAGGGACTTCACGTAGGTCATCCGAGACCTTACACAGCACTTGATATTGTAGCTAGAAAGAGAAGAATGCAGGGATACAACGTACTCTATCCAATGGGATGGGATGCATTCGGACTTCCAACTGAAAACTATGCGATCAAGAACAAGATTCACCCGAAGATCGTAACAGAGAAGAACGTGGCAAGATTCAAAGATCAGCTTCATTCGCTCGGTTATTCTTTTGACTGGGACAGAGAGATCAACACCACAGATCCAAATTATTATAAATGGACACAGTGGATTTTCTTAAAACTTTTTAAAGCAGGTTTGGCTTACAAGAAAGAAATGCCGATCAATTGGTGTACTTCCTGTAAAGTAGGTCTTGCAAACGAGGAGGTTGTAAACGGTGTCTGCGAGCGTTGTGGAGCTCCGGTTGTCCGCAAAGTAAAAAGTGAGTGGATGTTAAAAATCACGGATTACGCAGAGAAACTAATTGAAGGATTAGATCATGTGGATTATATCGAGCGTGTAAAAGTTTCCCAGAAGAACTGGATCGGTAAATCCATGGGTGCTGAAGTTGATTTCTCTATTAAAGGAAAAGAAGATAAACTTCGTGTATACACAACCCGCTGCGATACATTATTCGGTGTTACTTACATGGTTGTATCCCCGGAGCATCCGATTATTGATAAGTACCAGAGTGAGATCAAAAACTGGGATGAGATCGTGGCATACCGCGAGGAAGCTGCAAAGAAATCTGATTTTGAACGTGCAGAACTTGCAAAAGACAAGACCGGTGTATGCATTGACGGTCTGACAGCAGTAAACCCTGTAAACGGAAAAGAGATTCCGGTCTGGATCTCTGACTATGTATTAATGTCCTATGGTACAGGTGCGATCATGGCAGTACCGGCACACGATGAGCGTGACTGGGAATTTGCAAAGAAATTCAATCTGCCGATGATCCAGGTGGTTGCAAAGAACGGAGAGGAAGTAGACATCAATGAGGCGGCATTTACAGATGTCGCAACAGGTGTTCTCATTAACTCTGATTTCTTAAACGGACTGGAAGTAAAAGATGCCAAAGCAAAAATGATCGAGTTCTTAGAGGAAAAAGGCATCGGAACTGCCAAGACAAATTACAAATTAAGAGACTGGGTATTCTCACGCCAGAGATACTGGGGTGAACCGATCCCAATCGTACATTGTGATAAATGCGGATATGTTCCGATCGATGAGAGTGAACTTCCATTAATGTTACCGGAAGTTGACAGCTACATGCCGACAGATAACGGCGAGTCACCACTGGCAGCTATGACAGACTGGGTAAATACAACCTGTCCTTGCTGTGGCGGACCGGCTAAGAGAGAGACCGATACCATGCCTCAGTGGGCAGGATCCTCCTGGTATTTCTTAAGATATACCGATCCACACAACGATGAAGCACTTGCAAGCCCGGAAGCATTAAAATACTGGATGCCGGTTGACTGGTATAACGGTGGTATGGAGCATACAACCTTACATTTACTGTACTCCAGATTCTGGCATAAATTCCTCTATGATGAGGGTGTTGTTCCTTGCCCGGAACCATATCAGAAGAGAACTTCCCACGGTATGATCCTCGGTGAGAACGGTGAGAAGATGTCAAAATCCAGAGGAAATGTCGTAAATCCGGATGATATTGTAAGAGAATACGGTGCAGATACATTGAGAACTTACGAGATGTTCATCGGAGCTTTCGATTTAAGCGCTTCCTGGTCGGAAGATGGCGTCAAAGGCTGCCGTCGTTTCTTGGAGCGTGTATGGAAATTACAGGATCTTATGACTGACGAAGAAGGTTACTCCGCTGATATGGAGACAAAGATGCATCAGACGATCAAGAAGGTAAGCAGTGATTTTGAAAATCTGAAATATAATACTGCAATTGCAGCAATGATGGCACTTATCAATGACTTTTATAAGAAAAATGCGATTACAAGGGGAGAATTTAAAACATTAATTACTTTATTGAACCCAGTTGCTCCACATATCACTGAGGAGTTATGGCAGATTGCAGGTTTCGAAGGAAAAGTTTATCAGACAGCCTGGCCTGAATTTGACGAGGCTAAGACCGTTGAGAGTTCTGTGGAAATCGCAGTCCAGATCAATGGTAAGACCAAGGGAACACTTTCCATTGGAAAAGACGATGCAAAAGAGGATGTCATTGCAAAAGCAAAAGAAGCGATTGCAGATAAACTCACGGGAAATATCGTAAAAGAGATTTATGTACCGGGACGTATCGTGAATATTGTTATGAGATAAGAAAAAATGCTCCACAAGGATGCGACTGATGCGCAGAAGAATTATGCAAGCTAAAGCTTGCGCGCATCAGCGTCCTACCGGTAAGTCTTGTAAAAATGAATAAATTCCGCAAGTGATTTAGAAGGCTTGGTTGTTGTCTTGTATGCAAAACCGACTTCACGTTTGTGGATTGGAAAGCCAAGTGGAATTTCCATGAGAGTTCCGTTTTCCAAATCTTCCCGGACAAAGTTCTTGATGACACATGCAACACCGACACCGATGCGGGCAAAATCGATCAGAAGATCCATGTCAGAAATATCGATGGAATCTTTGATGATAATCTGATTTTCCTGTAAATAATCATCAATGTACTGTCTTGTCATATTGTTTTTATCAAGCAGCATGAGCGTGGAACTCTGTAAAATATGATCTTTCTGAATCCCTCTTGCTTTCAGGTTTCGCAGATAATCTTTGGCTGCAACGAAAATGTCTTCAATTTCCTCCAAAAAGTCAAAATGAATATTTTTCAGATTTTCCGGTTTCCCGATCAGACCGATATCAATTTTGTTATCTTCCAGCAGTTTTAAGGTATCATTGGTGGACTGGCAGGAGATGGAAATGGAAATATGCGGGTTCTGCCGGATAAATTCTTTCAGGTAAGGCAGAAGCAGATATTTGCAGAGCGTGGAGCTGACACCGATTTTTAAGTGTCCGACACCGAGCTCGATGGAACGTTTTAATTTTTCTTCGCCCATAGTCAGGGTCTCAAACGCTTCACTGACATGCTCATAGAGCAGTTTTCCCTCATCGGTCAGAACAACGCCGCGGGAACTTCTGGAAAAAAGTTTGCAGCCAACGCTTTCCTCCAGCTTCTGGATGGATTTGCTGATCGCAGGCTGGCTGATATAAAGCTCCTTTGCAGCCTTTGAGATATTTCCGGTGTTTGCAACTGTATAAAAAATACGGTAAGAGGATAAATTCTGATTCATAAAAACTCCTTTTTGTTATCTGATGGATATAGTATATCATAAAACATAGTTATGGTAAATATGTTTATTATGTATTTGTATTATAATATTACCTATGCTACAATGAATACAAGTAAAAGGAACCGTGAGAAATGAGAATATCACGGGAATATAAACAGAGTAATTGTTTTGATGATTTATGATAACAGCAGGGAATCGGAATAATTACGTGAAGGAGGATTTTATCATGGGAATGACAATGACGCAGAAAATCCTGGCGGCACATGCAGGGCTTCCATCTGTAAGTGCAGGACAGTTGATCGAGGCAGAATTGGATTTAGTTCTTGGAAATGACATTACATCACCGGTGGCTATCCATGAGATGGATAAGATGAAAGTGGACGGTGTGTTTGATAAAGATAAAGTAGCACTGGTTTTGGATCATTTTGTTCCAAACAAGGATATTAAATCAGCAGAGCACTGTAAATGCGTGCGGGAATTTGCGTGCAGACATGACATTACCAACTATTTTGATGTAGGGGAGATGGGAATTGAACATGCGCTGCTCCCGGAAAAAGGACTTACCGTGGCAGGAGATGTAATCATTGGTGCAGACTCCCATACCTGTACTTACGGAGCACTTGGAGCATTCTCTACCGGTGTCGGAAGTACGGATATGGCGGCAGGAATGGCAACCGGAAAGGCATGGTTTAAAGTTCCGTCTGCAATGAAGTTTAATCTGACTGGAAAACCGGCTAAGTGGATCAGTGGAAAAGACATTATTTTACATATTATCGGAATGATCGGTGTGGATGGTGCACTTTACAAATCGATGGAATTTGTGGGTGATGGAATTCAGTATCTGACGATGGATGATCGTTTTACAATTGCAAATATGGCGATCGAAGCAGGTGGAAAGAACGGTATTTTCCCTGTGGATGACCTTGCAAAACAGTACATGGAAGAACATTCCAAACGTCCTTACGTTGTTTATGAAGCAGATGAGGATGCGGAATATGATGCGGAATATACGATTGATTTAAGCACCTTAAAACCAACCGTTTCATTTCCGCATTTACCTGAAAATACAAGAACGATCGATGAAGTCGGAGATGTGAAAATTGATCAGGTTGTGATCGGTTCCTGTACCAATGGCCGTATGGATGATCTTAGGATTGCAGCTTCCGTGTTAAAAGGCAAGAAAGTGAAAAAAGGACTTCGCGTAATCGTGATTCCGGCAACACAAAAGATTTATCTGCAGGCAATGGAAGAGGGACTGTTAAGAACCTTTATCGAGGCAGGAGCGGTTGTCAGCACACCAACCTGTGGACCATGTCTTGGAGGATATATGGGAATCCTTGCGGCAGGCGAGCGTTGTGTATCTACAACAAACCGGAACTTTGTAGGTCGTATGGGACATGTGGATTCGGAAGTATATCTTGCGAGCCCGGCAGTTGCAGCGGCAAGTGCAGTCACAGGTAAGATTTCCAGCCCGGAAGAGGTTATGTAAAACAAGGGAGACAAAAGGAGGCTAAATCCTCTCCTCGCCTAAAGAGGCTCGGATTTTGCTTCGCAAAACAAGGGAGGCTAAATCCTCTGCTCACCAGAGGGTTCGCATTTTGCTTCGCAAAACAAGGAGGATTATATGAAAGCAGCATGTGGTCATGTATTTAAATATGGAGACAATGTCGACACAGATGTTATTATTCCGGCAAGATACTTGAATTCTTCAGACCCGAAGGAACTTGCAACACACTGTATGGAAGACATTGACAAGGACTTTGTGAAAAATGTAAAAGAGGGAGACATTATTGTAGCCAACAAAAATTTTGGCTGTGGATCTTCCAGAGAACATGCGCCGATCTCAATTAAAGCGGCAGGCGTAAGCTGTGTCATTGCAGAGACATTTGCGAGAATTTTTTACCGGAATGCGATCAACATCGGATTGCCGATCATCGAGTGCCCGGATGCGGCAAAAGAGATTGAAGCAGGTGATGAGGTGGAAGTGAACTTTGATACAGGTGTCATCACCGACAAGACAAAAGGAACTTCTTATCAGGGGCAGGCATTCCCGCCATTCATGCAGAAGATTATCGACTGCGAAGGTCTGGTCAACTATATCAATCAGAAATAATTTCAAAATACAATCAGAAGCAGGAGGACTGTTGCATAAACGATCAGGTTTGTGTGACGGTCTTTTTGTATGTTGCGAGGTGGCTGTAAAGATATTTCAGGCATTGCGGTTAAGCGAATGTTTTCAGATAATCGATATATTTTTTTGAGATTTTTACGTGGGTGTAGAGTTCGGCATATTCTCTTGGATTCAGCGTGTCTACATAGTTCTCCGGGAACTGCTTTGTCACACCGAATGTTTTTGCAAGATCGGCAGCTTTATTATAAGCAACGGCAGCACTGGCTTCGCTGGCATAGTTTCCGATTTTGTAATTGCCGTTAATATGGATAAAAACTTTATAATGCGTAGCACCGTTTTTCTCATAGCTGAAAACACCATGATAACGGTTGATGTTCAGAATGTTGGAATAACGGAAATCATGCGTATCACCGTTAAAAAACAGATAGTCTCTGCCGGTAACTGCATAGGGTTTGATCCCGTAGCGGGACAAAATGGAGTACTGCATGCCATAATCGCTTACAAATAAATGTCCCTGGCGTTTCTGGATGCGATGACCGGCATAATAAAACAGATCATCAATGTCGAATTTCAGTTCCATATCATCGGAAAGAAAATAACTGAAGTAGCCTTTGCGCAGATAAATAGGGTTATGAAAATACAGATGATTATCCCGGAAGTTTAAAAGACATACTGCTTTGTCAAAGGACAGATGGCGAATCTGACTGTGGATGTTAAAAAGTGTGACTGCTTCATTTTCCAAAAGGTTACAGGCTTCTAAATAGGCAGAGTGTGCATCTTCTTCCGATGAAAAGCTGCCGAGACTGATGTGTTTTGTCTGGTATGTAATGTTCGCGCGATAATAGACGGTTCCGTCCTTTTTTTGGGCAGAATAAACTCCAGTTTGCATGTTATAGTTTTCCTTCCATAAAATGATTACTTTACACTTATGAGATGATATATGCTATTTTAACATGACAGAACAGGAAGAACAAGAAAATTATGGTGACTGTTCGCTCAGCAGAAAAACACTTGCTGTTTTGCTGTGTAAGAAAGTGATTCAGAATATGGTAAAAATATAAATTTGATATGCTGTAAAATATTGTTTCGTAAGTAAGAATTTGGTATAATATTACAAAGTGATTTTCTGATCAAAAATGCAATTGGAATTTGAAAAGAGGAAAACAGATATGAGCGAAAGAACAAACAGAAAACAAAAGAAAAGTGGAAAAGCAGGAGGCGTAAAGTTACAGAGCCGGATGAGCCGGAAAGTTTTGATCCCTGTTATCTGTCTTGTGATCATTGCAATTTTATCTTCTGTGATCGGACATCGGAATTTAAAGTCCATGTATCAGGCGAGCAATGAGATCACAAGTGTTTATATGACAAAAACAGCACAGTTGAATGAGATCTCGGACAAATTTAAGGAAATGGAGATCCTTGCTTACAGCATGTGTGTGACAAAGTCGACAAATGACCGTGCCAGTATGCTCGAACAGAGCGCAGCAACCAAGGAAGAGATCAATAGTCTGCTGGAACAGTTAGATCAGATGGCAGTGACAGAGGATGAGAAGAGCAGGGTGAAGAATATCACCGCTTATTATCAGGGCTTTACGGATGCATACCAGAAGGTGACGGACAGTATTGAGAACGGTAATAAGACACAGGCACAGGAATACTGTAATCTTGAACTTTTTAAAGCGGCAAATAAATTGAGTGATGAACTTGCGTCTTATATTGAATTTTACAATGCAGATGTAGACCGGGTGGTTGCAAACCAGAGTACGGTATATGACAGTGGAAATTATGCAAATCTGATCGTTATCGGACTTATTGTTGTGAGTCTGATCGCATCGTTGTATATAACGATCTTTAAAGTAGTTCGTCCGATCAGGAAGACGTCAAAGGAACTGAAAGTGATCGTCAAAGATATGCAGTCCGGTCATGCAGATCTGACAAAACGTGTGACCGTAAAGGGAAATGATGAGATCGCAGAACTTGCATCCGGTATGAATGTGTTCCTTGACACCTTACAGGAAGTTCTCGGAAAAATCGCAACAAACTCCAATGCGATAGGGGATGTCGTCCAGAATGTCGGAAGGAGTGTGGAGACAGCCAATACGAATGCCTATGATGTATCTGCTGTTATGGAAGAACTTTCTGCAACGATGGAGGAGGTTTCTTCTTCCGCTGCAACCGTGACCGATAATATTTCAAATGTAAATGATGAAGTGATCAGCATTGCGGATGATTCGAAGGCAATGAATGATTATGCATTCACTATGCAGGAGCGTGCCGAAGAGTTAAAACAGAAGGCAGTAAACAATCAGGAAAATACAAGCCGGATGATCGCCGGCATCATCGAGTCGCTGAAGTCAGCGATCGAGGAGAGTACCAGTGTCAGACATGTCAATGAACTGACGGAAGAAATCTTAAGCGTATCCAGCCAGACAAACCTTCTCGCGTTAAATGCTTCTATTGAGGCGGCAAGAGCGGGAGAGGCAGGAAAAGGATTTGCAGTTGTGGCAGATGAAATCCGGAAACTTGCAGATTCCACAAGAGAGACAGCGAATAATATCCAGAGTATCAACGCACAGGTCACAGATGCGGTGGAAAAGCTTTCTGACAGCGCAAACCAGCTTGTTACCTATATTGATGATACGATCATGCCGGATTATGACAGCTTCGTAAAAACAGGCGAGCAGTACCGGACCGATGCAACTTATGTCAATAGTACCATGGATCACTTCGAGGAGCGTGCAAACAGTCTGAAAGAGGTTGTCCTTGTGATGAAACAGTCAGTAGAGGATATTTCCACGGCGATTGAGGAGAGTGCGAAAGGAATCGCAAATGCTGCGGAAAATACCGATATCCTTGTAGAAAACATGGATAAGGTCAAGAAGAAAATGGAGACAAACCAGCAGATCAGTGACCAGTTGAAAGCAGAATCAGATCGTTTTCAGGGGATTTCGGACAATTTAATGCTTTAATGCATTGACATGAGAGAACGTTTTATCTATAATGAGCGAAAGAGAGAAAAAGGATAAGAGGATTGTGAAAATGGAATTGATGTACACAAGCACCAGAAATGCAAATGAAAAAGTGACAGCTTCACAGGCTATTTTAAAAGGACTTGCAGAGGACGGAGGATTATTTGTTCCGGAACAGCTTCCGACATTGGATAAGACGGTAGATGAACTTGCAGGAATGACTTATCAGGAAACAGCTTATGAAGTTATGAAGAAGTTTTTGACAGACTTCACGGAGGAAGAATTAAAGAATTGTATCAATGCAGCTTATGACAGCAAGTTTGATACAGAAGAGATCGCACCATTGGTTCAGGCGGACGGAGCGTATTATCTGGAGTTGTTCCATGGCTCAACGATTGCTTTTAAAGATATGGCATTATCCATCCTGCCACATTTAATGATCACATCAGCGAGAAAGAATCAGGTGAAAAATGATATTGTAATCCTGACAGCTACTTCCGGGGATACCGGAAAAGCAGCATTAGCCGGATTCGCAGATGTAAAGGGAACAAAGATCATTGTATTTTATCCAAAGAACGGTGTCAGCCCAATTCAGGAAAAACAGATGGTGACACAGAAGGGCGATAATACATTTGTTGTAGGTATCCATGGTAACTTTGACCAGGCACAGACTGGTGTGAAGAAGATTTTTGGTGATAAAGAAATGGCAGCGGAATTAGCAGCTGCAGGTTATCAGTTCTCCTCCGCGAATTCCATCAATATTGGACGTCTGGTGCCACAGATTGTCTATTATGTATATGCATATGCAAAATTATATGCAAATGGTGTTATTGGAAAAGATGAGAGAATCAATGTCGTAGTTCCAACCGGTAACTTTGGTAATATTCTGGCAGCATTTTATGCGAAGAATATGGGAATCCCAATTGCAAAATTGATCTGTGCATCCAATGAGAATAAGGTTCTTTACGACTTTTTCACAACCGGAACTTATGATAAGAACAGAGAATTTATGCTGACAAGCTCTCCATCCATGGATATTCTGATTTCCAGTAACTTAGAGCGTCTGATTTACCGTATTGCCGGAAATGATGCTGCAAAGAATGCAGATTTCATGAAAGCATTAAATACAAACGGAAAGTATGAGATTACGCCTGCAATGAAAGAACAGCTTGCAGATTTCTATGGAAATTATACAAGTGAGGAAGAAACAGCAGAAGAGATCCGGAACTTATACGAGAAGACAGGTTATATTATTGATACTCATACAGCAGTTGCGACAGGTGTATATCATAAGTATTTAAAAGATACAAAGGATACGGACACCAAGACCGTGATCGCATCTACTGCAAGTCCGTTCAAGTTTACAAGAAGCGTGATGGATGCGATTGATAAGAAGTATGATGCAATGACAGATTTTGAACTTGTTGACGAACTGAGCAAAATTGGAAATGTTAAGATTCCAAATGCCATCGAAGAGATCCGTACCGCAGAGGTAAGACATAAGACCGTATGTGAAGTGGATGAGATGCCAAAGGTTGTAAAAGAATTTTTGAACGTGAAATGATCGTGCAGATTTTTAGCATTTGTATCTTATTAAAACGATAATAGAAAAAATAAGGCTGTCTGATAAAACTATCAGCAGCCTTATTTTTGTGACCTGAAAATTGATTTTCTATTGATACAATTCCATTATTATTTCTTCAATTCAAAAATGAAATTAATAACACCAAACGGATACATGACCTGAAGTAAATAAGATGAACTGGACAATTCAATCAATTCGTCAGAAACAACTTCAGGAGCCTCTAATGTTAATTCTTTTCCGAGTGTATTTGAAATATTCACATTATATAATCCGTTATGAAGATTTAAGAAATCTTCCAGAGAAGCCTGAACATATTCATCAAACTCTGTAAATTCCTCATTTACGTATCTGGATGCAAAGCTGATACAGGTTGTCTCAGGCATATCCAGATAAACTTTAGCGGATAAATCGCCATGGATCGTCTGCGAAACACAGTAATTTACAGGATACTCTTTGCATGGGTTAAAACACAGCGGAGTGAAATCATCCCCGATAAAACGCGTCAGATCATTGAACAGCAATCGCATATAGGAAGCATTGTATTCGTCTGCAGCTACATCAGTTGTATGGAAGAAATTTGCAAGAATCCGGTCAAGATCATCCTGTTTTTCGTTGCTGTAATCTAAATCCGTTATTTCGTTTTCTGATTCATAATCCGTGATCAGTGTTTCCAGCTGCGCATTGTTAATATAACCTTCCTCTACAAGTGTCTGTCCTAATAACAGAAAGTCCGGATACTGTGTCTTGACAAGTTCATCGACCTGTTCCTGTGTCAGATATCCCTCGCGGACAGCTAAATCGCCAAACCGACAATCATTATGTGTCTGTGAAATGATGACATTATCTACTTCATTTGCAGTCATATATCCCTTCATAATGGCGAGAGTGCCAAGCTTCATATGCTGGGAGAATTTTTTGCCAAGGGCACTGAGCAGCTGATCTTTTGTCACTACATTGTGAGATAATAAAAATGTTCCAAAAAACTGTGCGTACATATTTTATCTCCCTTCAAATCTTGAGGTAAGGATGCTATGCAGCTGCTCTGGATTTAAAGGTTTCTGGATAAAATCCTTTGCACCGGCTTCAATGGCGGAACGCAGCTGTGACTGTGTTCCGACAGAAGAAACGATAATGATTTCTGCATCTTTGTCAAAATCAATAATTTCACGGATTGCTGCATTGCCATCTTTTACTGGCATAACGATATCAAGAAAAGATAAATCAGGCTTTTCCTTTTTATAGATATCAATTGCATCCTGTCCGTTGGATGCCTCGAAAAAAGTTGGTGTACCATATTTTGAAATAAAATCTTTTAACTGCTTTCGTGCAAGTATGGAATCATCACTAATAAGAATTTTTGCATTGTCTAGTCTCATAGTAAATCCCCTTTTCCTAATTTGTTTATAGAACCTATTTTACACTAAAAAAAATGGGCATGCAATTGTAATATACAAAATTCGTGTTGTTTTTTCTCGAAAAAACGCAAAATATGGATTGATTTTGTTCTTGAATCTTAAGGATGGAGAGATTATAATGAGTGCATCTTTGTAAAATTATGTAAAATCAGAAATGGAAGGGTAAAAGAAGATGGATGTAATGCTTGTATTTAACGTGGTGGTTGCGTTATTCGGTGCCTATATGATATGGTCAGCACTTCAGATGAAGAAGAGTGGTAAGATTAATTCCATGGTACTGGCACAGGAAGAGTTAAAAAAAGTGAAAGATACAAAGGGATTCATTGAATTTCTGTATTGGCGGGAGATGTTGTTTGGTGCGCTGGTATTGATTGTTGGGGTTCTTGGAGTCTTAAATGAGACCGTTATGCCGATTGGAAAAGCAAGTATCCTGGAAGTGATCATTTTCCTTGCAGCTTTCATCTGGTTTCAGAATTCATTGGCGAAAGCGAGAGAAAAGTTTTTACATTTATAATATGAGTTACATAAAAAACAGTTGTCATGGAAACAGACCGGAACCGGTAATATCCGGTGTGTTCCCAGTGGCAACTGTTTTCTTATTTTAACGTTCCTCCATAGGAACATAAGCTTTTCGTTCGCCAACATTCTTGTATGCAGGACGCATGATCTTGCCACTGTGTGCCACTTCCTCAAGACGGTGTGCACTCCAGCCGGAGATTCGTGCAATGGCAAAAATCGGTGTGTAAAGTTCTACCGGGAGTCCTAACATGCTGTAGGCGAAGCCGCTGTAAAAGTCAACGTTTGGACTGACACCCTTGTAGATCTTACGTTCTTTTGCAATGATCTCAGGGGCAAGCCGCTCGACCGTTGCATAGAGTTTGAATTCTTTTTCATAGCCCTTTTCTTCGGAGAGTTTTTCTACGAAAGAGCGGAAAATAACAGCTCGTGGATCGGAAAGTGAGTAAACCGCATGTCCCATACCATAAATTAGACCAGCGTGGTCGAATGCTTCTTTATGCAACAATTTTGTCAGATAATCTGCAATCTCATCCTCGTTTGACCAGTCTTTCACCTGTTTTTTCATATCATCAAACATTTTTACAACTTTGATATTGGCACCACCGTGTTTCGGTCCTTTTAAGGAACCTAAAGAGGCTGCAATCGCGGAATAGGTATCGGTTCCGGAGGAAGATACCAGATGCGTGGTGAATGTGGAGTTGTTACCACCACCGTGCTCCATATGCAAGATCAGGGCGGTATCTAACAATTTCGCTTCCAGTGGTGTGAATTTACTGTCAGCGCGGAGAATATGTAAAATATTTTCTGCAGTAGAATATTCTTCTTTTGGAGGATGGATAAATAAGCTGGCACCATCGTGATAATGCTTATATGCCTGATAACCGTAAACAGAAAGCAATGGGAATAAACTGATCAACTGAAGACATTGTCTCAATACATTTGGAAGAGAAATATCATCCGCCCTGTCATCGTAGGAGTAAAGTGTCAACACACTCCGCGCAAGGGTGTTCATCATATCCCTGCTTGGCGCTTTCATGATGATGTCACGTACAAAACTGGTAGGCAGTGTGCGGTATTTGCTCAGCATGTTAGTGAATTCTTTTAGTTCGTCTTTTGTTGGAAGACTGCCAAACAGAAGAAGATAGGTACATTCCTCAAATCCGAAATGGCTGTTCTCATCAATTCCGGCAATAATATCTTTTACATTATAGCCACGGTAATAGAGTTCACCATCTGCCGGCTGGGATACCCCGTCTACAATCTTGGTGGAACATACATCAGAAATCTCGGTCAGTCCAACGAGCACACCTTTACCGTTTATGTCTCGCAGTCCACGTTTTACGTCGTATTTGTTATATAATTCCGGATCAATGACAGAACATTTGGCACTCAGTTCAGACAGATGCTCTAACTCCGGTGTTATCTCACAAAATGGATTGTTTTTTGTCATTCAAAGCCCTCCTTCAATTTATCGCGTTAACTTATAATAGCATATGTACTAAAATTAATACAAGAAAATTGTTCCGAATTTAAAAAAATTTTAGAAAAAGTTTACATATAAACATGAAAACTTCTTAATTATTCCTATACTTTCAGGAGATATTAGATTACAATAAAACATGTAAATAATATGTCGTTTGTTGGAAAAAACAGTATAAAAATGGAAAAACAGGAGTTTGACAGGATGGAAGCGGAAGAGTTAATAAAAGCAGCTATGGAGGCAAAGGAGCATGCGTATGTCCCATATTCCCATTTTCGGGTTGGAGCGGCACTTCTGACAAAAAGCGGTAAGGTTTATCAGGGATGCAATATTGAAAACGCAGGATATTCTCCGACAAACTGTGCGGAGCGTACAGCATTTTTTAAGGCAGTCTATGAGGGAGAGCGTGAGTTTGCAGCAATTGCGATCAATGGAGATGGAGACGATTATCTGTATCCGTGCGGTGTGTGCAGACAGGTCATGGCAGAATTCTGCGAGCCGGATACGTTTCGAATTTTTGTTTCCAAAAAGAATGGAGAATATCGGGAGTATACGCTTGGGGAATTGTTTCCGGGTGCATTCACAAAGGACGATATAGAAAAAGCCAGAGTTTACTAGGTGGAACATGTTTTTGCCATTTTGTCAATGGATAAAACTACAAGAAAATAGTAGTATTTTTGGTAGTATTTTTTACGTTCCGGCATTAATTTTTGCTTGTGAATCAGGGAACATTAAAGTATAATAAGACTATCAAAAAACAGCCTGGGATGTGCGACACCCTACTATTTTGAACCTACATTTACTTTAAACGGGATTCCAACATTTTCAATTGGATGCCAGGCCTCAGTAATTCGCTACGGCGGCGGGGGAAGGCAAAAGCTTGATTGAGGTTACCCACCTAGCGTTGGCTAGGAGTCAAAATTGTAGGAAACGGCATTTTGGGTATTACAAAAGATAGAATGTACGAAAGAATTTATAAAGTACAGAAGAAGTTTTGAAGACACAAAAGCGTTCACAAGACACAGAAGATTTATAGTGAGGTACAAAAGATTCCGAAAGTACAAAAGCATTTTTGAGACACAAAAGAATCATAAAAGTACCAATGAAGATAGAAGATACACACGAGAATAAAACAGAAGATACACACGAGAATAAAACAGAAGATACAAAAGCGAGAAGCTGCTTTCTTAGAAAGCAGCTTCTTTTTAGGTAGTGCGTGAGGGGGAAAGTGCGTTTGAAAAGAAAAATCGGACTGCTTGTCATTTTGTTACTCATATTGTGCGGCATGCTATTGGCAGGAACGAATAAAGGGTATCATAAAGACGTTTATTCAGAGCATTATGTTCCGGTAGAAGAGGTGCAGGATGAACTGTCTTTTTCTATATATAAGGAGATGGACTGGGAGCAGATATTGTTACAGAAACAGGAGTATCTGACAAAAAAGGCTGCCAGCGAAATTTTAGAGTTTCTTGGATTAAAGGATTACATACAACTTCCAGAGAAAAGTGAGAACGCTGCGCTAGACCGCGGGGAGTGGAACGCTGTTTATACAGAAATCCTTGCTTATCTCGATGATGAAAAAACAGTTACAACACAGGATCTGTTGCTGATGGATGTGATTGAATCGGACAGCGGATGCATTCTGGTCACAAATGAGGGGGATTATCCATCAAAGTTTGGACAACATTTTCTCACAGCATGGGATAATTACCGATTGTATTTGCTAGATGGTAAATGTGTTGGAATTGCGGGAATCAGTGGAGAGGAAGCAGAGGTATATAATACTTATATCAAGGCTGTCGAAGATGGAACACTTACTTTTTTATCCGGTGGTGCAGAATATGAGATTACAATGGATGCATCGGAAAAAGATGTGACAGAAGGCGTGGCGGATCTTGTTTTTTCAAATGGAAAGCTCCAGATCGTGCGAAAAAAAGAACAGGAGATCGGTGGAAAATTATTGTCCTATGATGAAAATACGATAGAGATTGAAGGCTATGGAAGAATCTCCCATACCGGGAAGATCCCGGTTTATGAACTTTTAGAAGGGGAAGATGTCACGGAGAGTTCGATTTCGAAAGTGGTTCTCGGAAACATGGAAGTATCCTATGTGATCGGGGAAGAAGAAGTCTGTGCAATTTTGATCAGGACACCGGCAGTAATCGAAAATATCCGGGTTCTGTTACTGGCAGACGATGGTGGAAAATTCCGCTCCGCAGTTTATCTGAAAGCAGATGTTGATGCAAGTATTAAGTTTGGTGAAACTGTGTCGGACTATGCGGCGGGAACGCTGCTTGATGTAAGTACATGGTTTACAGAACGTGATGATACATTTTCCATTCAGCCTGCAACGGAAAATGGGAAGATTTTTCTGTGTGATGAAGCGGGAAATACCATCTCAAACGGATATTCCGGCAGTGTGGAGGTGCGCCGTTACGAGGAGGGCTACACCGTTGTGAACAGTGTTCCGTTTGAAACTTATCTTACCGCAGTGGTTCCAAGTGAGATGCCATCTACCTATGAAAAAGAGGCATTAAAGGCGCAGGCAGTCTGTGCGAGAAGCTATGCCTATATTCAGCTTATGAGGGCAGATCTGGCGGCTTTCGGAGCGCATATCAACGACAGTACGTCCTATCAGGTTTATAATAAAGTAGAGGCGGGCGAGGCATCCAGACAGGCGGTGGAGGAGACAAAACATGAGGTAATGACTTATGCGGACGAAGTAATCGAAGCATATTATTTCTCGACGTCTATGGGTTACACGGACACCGCAGAGGTATGGAATCCGGAAGAGATGGAAAACTATGGGTACCTGAAAAAAGTATGCTTAAATACGCCGGAGACAGATATTGATCTGTCAGATGAGAAAACATTTTTAGATTATATACGGAAACCACAGACAGGATTTGACAGTGAGATCAAGTATTATCGCTGGAGTGCACAGGCGGATTTTAACGGAAAAGAAGCCGGAATCCGGCAAATTTTGGAAAACAGGCATTCCATTTCTCCAAGGAACGTGATATATTATGAATCTAATGGTAAAAATGAGACGGACTCCATGGCAGATTTTGGAAAGCTGAAAGGCATCGAAGTGGAGAAACGGAGTGCGTCAGGTTCCATCCTGACGTTACGGCTTTCCTATGAACATGGTATGGTAAAAGTTTTTTCCGAGTATAATATTCGTAAAGTACTAGGACTTGGCGCGGCAAACATTGCGTATCAGGATGGAAGTGAGAGTGCTGAGGTGACGATTCTGCCAAGTGCGTTTGCCAGTCTTGTGAACGAAGCAGACGAAACATACACTCTATATGGCGGAGGTTACGGACACGGACTTGGCATGAGCCAGAATGGTGCCAATGGTCTGGCAAAAACCGGGATGAATTATCAAGATATTTTGCATTTCTTCTATAAAGATGTCTCGATTACCAGTCTGACAGAAAAAAGTGAATTTGCGAATCAGGATGATGAATAAATTGCAGTAACAATGGAGGAAAGAAAATTGATCTGGAAGATTATCGGAAACGGAAAATCTTTTTTTGATAAATGTAAGCGGGATAAGATCAATGCATATTCTGCCCAGTCGGCATTTTTTATTATATTATCGACAATTCCATTTTTGATGGTGTTTTCTTCCCTTCTTCAATACACACCGATCACAGAGGGGACTTTGTTAAAATTGTATCAGACGGCATTGCCGGATTACGTTTCAGCATTTCTGATCTCAATTACAGATGAAGTATATAACCGTTCGGTTGGAATCATCTCCATTACGGCGATCGTGGCAATCTGGTCTGCTGCCAAGGGAATCCAGTATATGACAGATGGACTGAATTCGGTCAATGACCTGGAGGAAAACCGAAACTGGTTTGTGTTAAGACTCTGGGCAATCGTCTATACGATCGTATTTTTGTTTGCAGTTGTATTTACACTGGTTGTCCTGGTCTTTGGAAATACGCTGCATGATCTTGCGGTAGAGTATATTCCGCTATTGCAGAGTCTGACGGATCTGATCGTAAGACTTCGTGGCTTTGTGCTTTTTGGAATTTTATTTGTATTTTTTGATATTATTTTTACCATGCTGCCAAACAAAAAACTGACGTTTAAAAGCCAGATTCCGGGCGCAGCGATCTGCGCGGTGGCGTGGTATGTGTTTTCGTTTGCTTTGTCCATTTATGTGGATTACTTTAATGGATTTTCTATGTATGGCAGTCTGACAACCATCGCACTGATCATGCTCTGGCTTTATTTTTGCATGTATATTATGATGATGAGTGCAGAAGTGAACGTGATCTTCAATGAAAGTTTCCGCAAATGGCTTAAGCGTGACCGGACAAAGAAAAAAAGGGGTTGAGTTTTAGAAAACCCTGTGATAGAATAGCAATTGAATTTGATGCTGATCATGGGCATCAGAAATAGGAAAAGGCTGTGAATGTGTCAGTAGAGCACTATACTTTTTAAAGAGAGAGCGGGTCACCGGCTGAGAGCCAGCTTAAGGTAAGATAGGAATCGAATTTCACACAGGAGCCGCATTTGTGAACGCAGGAGATCTTGTAAATAGCAGATGACGCCTGATACACGTTACGTATCTACAAAGTGCTTTTCTTCGGATAAAGAAGAGAAGAATCAGGGTGGTACCGCGGAATCATTCGTCCCTAAGTGAGGGAGAATGGTTCCTTTTTTATGTTCTAAAAGATGCTTTGGGACAATTGCGAAACTCATGAAAACCTAAATTGAATTGTAAAAAATTGACAAAAGACATGAAAGACACTGGGGAGCCGCCGGTACTTAGAAGTCTGGTGCGATGCGAATCGTGCCTGACTTCTTAGTACCGCTGCGAGCGACACGTAGCGAGAGCGTGTCTTGAATGTTTTTG
>OIFE01000192.1_pt1 | contig 67875 bp, 81 predicted proteins | sample 1581921 | NCBI WGS metagenome assembly OIFE01 (sample SAMN04414075, study PRJEB24778) | human gut metagenome | material: faecal | host: Homo sapiens | reverse complement strand
ACTGCTTTTTAATAAAAATAAAACTGCGCCACAGCCTTGGCAGGCCATCGCGCAGCGATTTTGTTCAATTGAAATTTATAGCGGACAGTTCCTGCCCTCATTCTGAGGGCGGGCAACGTTCCGTTGCAGGAACTGAAAAAAAGAAAAAATTACATCAAAGAGATAATGCTGATATCTTTTTTTTAATATTTTATTGACGGTATAATTTATACATGATACAATATATTTGTAAGTTAAAAACAGCTTAAAAAGCAGAAAGAAAGAGGTATCAACATGAGAGAAAAAATTATTGAGAAGTTAATTGAAAGGGGGTATAACGCGAGTGCAATTGATACTGTGAAAAATGGTGTTATTTGGCATGGTATCATAATAAAAGAGGAAAATAAATCTACGACGCCTATTATTTATTTAGATGAATTGGATGGACAGCATGATTTAGAAGAAAGTGTATCCTATGTAATAGCTTTTTATGAAAAACATAGAGGTTTTCAGTTTGATGTAAATCTTTTGAAAGATAAAGAATTTATAATGAAAAGTATTTACATTGGAATGCAGAAAGCATCTTCTGAACCATTAGAAAAAAGAGAAAGTTTTTTAAATGGGATTGAGGAATACTTATTCATTGATGTGGCGGACGGAGTTATAAAAGTAAGAAAAAATTTACTAAATATAGATATGCATGAAGTATGGGAACAGGCACTAAGAAATACAATAGAAAATTCAAAAATTGAAAGTATACAAGAAGTATTAATGGAAATGCTTTTTGATACCGGATTAGAGGACGAATTAAATGAAGAATTAAAATTATATCCAATGTTTGTTATAAGTAATTATAAAAAATATTATGGTGCATCTGCTATTTTAAATAGACGATTGCTGAAAAGAATTGCGGTGCAATATAACACTTCAAAAGTATTAATTTTACCGTCGTCGGTGCATGAAATGATTGTTATACCATATAATGAAAATATGGATATAAATGATTTTTCAGAGATGGTTCATGAAGTTAATTCTTGTACAGTTGAAGAAGAAGAACAGTTAACAGACAGAGCATATATTTTAAAAGTATTTTAGATGTCTAATTAAAGATTTTCTCCCAACGTTTATAGCGTTGGGAGAAGTAAATGAGGTTTTAAAATGGAAGAAGCTTTGATGATTTCTATTAAAAATGGAGATATAAAATGTGATGTAGGGGAAGTTCGATTTTTATTGTATATTGTTGAACAGATGAACCAATTAATTAATAAGTATGCAGTTGGAGAAGATAAAACTGAGCGTGAAAAGATAAAAAAATTTATTGAGTATTATGAATATTTTAAAGATAAATATTTAGTTTTACAGGAAATTAGAAATCAAGAAAATTTTTACTTCAATCAAATGAAAGCATGGCAAAAAAAATTGAATGAAAGTAGTGATGAAAATATGAAAAAACTGATTTTGGAATCAGCCAATGAATATCAGACAAAATATAAAAAATTGAAGAAGAAACGGGAATGTTTATGTAAAGAATTGGAAAAATTAAAAAAAGAAAAATATAGTGATATACCGTTTATTGTATAGATATGGAGAAGAAATGGATATAAAAAAAAATTGGAAGAAATTTTATGGTGTATGGAACGATCTGGATTATATAGAAGCAGATAATATATACGTTCCTAAGAAAAAAATATTTTTGAGACAGTCAACAAAGAAATTCATGTTAACTATAAATATGGTACAAATATTAACTTGCATTGTTCGAATCATATATGGAAAGCATTATTTGATAGGCGGGGTTATAGAAATTTGTAGCATTTTATCTATAATATTTTTATTTATGGCTAATAAAATAAATAAAAATATTGCATTTGTTTTAGAAGTTTTTGCTGGATTTTTTTTCATTATAGCAATTATGGTTGTTGTGTTTTTTTAAGATAACATGAAAGAAAGGAGCAGATAAATATTATGAGAAAAATGATTGATATTGAAAGCAGATATAAAAAAAAGATAGTAAGAAATTATATATGTGATGTTATGGATTTTTTTGATAGAATTATTTATTTGCTTGAACTTTCCATACATAACATCCTGGCAATATTATCTATTCCAATGTTTATTGTTGGTATGTCCGGTGGAGTTTATGCATATAAAATGATTATGGATATATGTAAGATGGGACGGAGTGAAAATATAGGTGTTTGTTGTAGATTGTTTGAAATATATATGGCATATATGATAATAAAAAGCCTATTAGAAAAACATATGAAAAGATACTAGATACTACAAAAAAAGTGGCTCTCTTTTTGAAGAAAGAGAGCCACTTTTTTTGTTTGTGTGTATTGATCGAATGTGAGAAGCAGAGTATTTGTCAGGTATATAAAATAAAGCTTAATTTATATAGCAAGCAATGACCTTTGTATATACAAAGGTCGCTTGTTAGGGACTTTGCCCCTAAGACCCCTATAGACTATATAAAACATAAAAAAGACATTGATAAAGGAAAAGCTGCATATTAAAATAAACATATAAAATAAAGCTACAGCCGGAGGTACAAATGAAATCAAGAAGAAGAGATAAACCTATTCTTATATACGTTTTGCAATCGGAAAAAGAAATAATACAAGAAAATGCAAAAATGCAAGGAATGAATGTAAGTGATTTTTTAAGAACGTTAGGTTTGCAAAAGAATAAATTACAAATAAATCCAGATGAATTTAAAAATATATCTTTGGAGTTAAATTATATTGGAAAAAAAATTAATATGATAAGCCAGGATGTTGAAAATGATGAGAAAGAAAAATATGTACAATTAAAGCAAGAAGTTGAACAAATGCAAAGTATTATTTTTAAAGCCATTAATGATCTGTATGATAAATTTATTTAGGAGAAGACGATATGGGATATACAAAAATATTTCCAATTAAAAGAAGTTTTAGTAATGGATCAGGTGGAATGATTGCAACTGTACTTTATAACACGAAAGACAAGTTAAAAGAATTGGATTTAGAAAAAGTTAACCTGAATGATCGTGAAAGTGTTAAAGAGGCATTAAAGGTAATCGAATATGTATCTGGTGATAAAACTGAAAAAGAAAAAATTGTATTTGAAACGGTTACATCATATATAAATTGTTCGCCAGATCCATATTATGCAGCAAAGGAAATGAAACAGGTGCGAGTTAGATACAATAAAGACGGAGATGATATTATTGGCTACCATTTGATTCAGAGTGTTAAAGAATCTCCTGCAATGGTTGATATAGAAAAATTTCATGATATTGGTGTGCAATTAGCTACAGAAGTATTTGACGGATTTCAAGTGGTTGTGTCTACTCATATCAATACAGATAATATTCATAATCATTTTGCTATAAATGCTGTAAATATGTTTACAGGAAAGAAATGGCTCGATAAAGATGAAACGAAAGATTTGATAAGAAAAGTATCTGATCGGCTATTAAAAGAAAATGGATTTGAAATATTAGAAAACACGAAGGATTATAAAAGATATTATAGTAAAGAGCGAAATGAAAAAACACATTTAAAAATGACTGATTATCGATCGACAGATGCATATGAAAAATGGGAAAGAAATAATTGGAATACAAAAGAAATATGTAAATCAGATATTTTAGCATTGTTACCATTTGTAGAATCATACGAGGAATTAATTGAACGTTTAATTGATAGTGGATATGATATTCGGTATAAAAAAAAGAGTGGCGAATATCTAAAATATATAACGTTTAAATTACCTTTTCGAGAACGCGGAATAAGGGATTATCAGTTAGATAAGAATGGATTTTTTCTAAGGGGAAATTTAACAAAATATATTCAAGAAAACAACTTGAAAAAGAATAATGAATTAAATTGGCATGAAGAGTATGAGAAAGATATCGAAGCACATAAATGGAAAAATCAGTATTACAAAAGACAAGATTATATATTTAAGTTTAATGGAAAAACATTAGAAGATCTTAATACAAAATATAGAAGCATTACTATGGAAAATGGAAATACTGTATATCGATTTCGGACGGAGGATGATATTACGCTCATAAAAGATATACGGTATTATCATGAATTAATTCAAAATGCAACAAGACAGTATTGGAATAATAAAAAGTTTAAGAGGGAAGATGATTTAGAGTATGAAAAGTATGTATGGAAGGATAAAAAGTTAAAATATTATTTTGAATGTATTCAAGAGAATATTGATTTATTGGAATTTGCAGAGAATGAAAATATATATAGTGTAAGAGAAGCGTTATGCAGCATAGAATTGTTGTATAACCAAAGGAAGAATATAGATAATCGATTTTCTGCTATAAAAAAATTATTGGTTCGAAATGGGGAGGACGTCATAATTATAAATCAATATCGAGATATACTAAAAAAAATAGAAAATGAAAAAAGCAATATTAACCAGGATTCGGAAAAATTGCAACGGTTAGAATCATTGGCAAAAGGATATCAGGAAAGGCTCTTAATACGAGGATTTAAAGATCTGGAAGATCAGGAAAAACTTATTCAAAATTATCAAAAGTATAGTAAACAATTCAAATTACTTATGGATAAAGTACAGGATATAACAGATAAGATTGTAAAATATGATGATTATATGCGAAGCATTTATCGTATTAATGCAAATACAATGAGCGGTAATGGATGCTTTGAGCAAGAAATCAGTAGGTATCAATATATTAAAAGGATCAACAATGCAAAGAAAAAAGAGGTTGGTGTTAGTGCTGGAATGGAAATTAATCAAAAGGAAAAACAAGAATTTCAAAAAGAAAAGGAAAGGGGCAGATAGGATTATTTGGTAAAGCAATATAAATAATAAGGTTAAATTTAGTTTGTTAAAAAAGATAGCGTTTAGTCTGTTAGACTAATGATGCTATCTTTTTTTAGTAATTTATATTGACTTTTTTATGAAAAAAATATAAACTTCAAATCAATGATGCGACATAAAATGTCAAACTTTGTTAAAATACTCACCGTGAGGAGATTAAATAATATATGCCAAAAATAATAATTGAAAGAACAGTGGATGACTATGTAGATATGCTTGTTAGCTATTTTAACACTATATCAAATGAAAGTTTTTTGAAGGTGTCTAAGGGGGAAATTACAAGAGAAGAATTTCTCTTTGATGCGGAAAATTATCTTTATAAAGTGCTCCCACAAAATAGAATCAATGATACCGAAGAAATAATGGTAAAATTTCAAAGTTATTTATGGGGATTTTCAGTTCTTGATCCTATTATTGCCGATGAGGACATAACAGATATAAAGGTAATATTCCATAACCATATTAGAATTAAGAAGAAAGGCGAAAGAATGGGGGCAGGTGTGGAATTTCCTTCAGCAAAAAGTTATGAAAGATTCATTAATTCTATTGCAACAAGAAATGGAAAAAATCTTTCATTAATAAATTCTATTTTGTCATTTACGGATAACGATAGTTCTGATAATTGGACCCTACGATTTACGATAGCTCTTGATTCAGTTACTTCATCTAGGGAACCAGTACTTCATATAAGAAAGTTGCCCAAAGAACATAAAAGCCTGACATATTTTGAAAAAAATGGTTTGCTGGTAAATGAAAAACAGAATGAATATTTTAAAAACAGAATACGCGAAGCGACAGGAATTTTGATTGTCGGAAAAACGGGTAGCGGAAAGACTATTTTTTATAATGGTCTTCTTGACTATATTCCTCATAGTAAAGCAGTGCTGCTTATTCAGGATAATGAAGAATTAAACAATAAAGGTAAAGATATAGATTATGTGCCACATCCGGAAATGATTTTTTTACATACGTTGATGACAAATGGGGAAGGAAAAGTAACGTATACACTGGAAGATTTGGCAAGAATGGCAATGTTGTTTGATGTTGATTATATCGGCATTGGAGAAGTCAAGGGGGGTGAAGCAAAATATCTTTTAAATTGTATTATGACAGGAGCGATTGGAATGTGTACGGCGCATGGCAGCTCTGTGGAAGATGGAATGGATAAATTAGCCGATTATGTTACATATGATACCCCATATACAAAAGAACAGGCATTAGAAATGCTTAAAAGACTTAATACGGTGGTTTATGTTCAGGACTTTGAGATTAAGGATGTCGCGGAGGTTATGGGGTATGATGATGTTTCTAAAAAACTGATATATCATCATATTACCTTTGAATAAAAAATAAAATCTTCTCACCGTGAGTAGATTTTATATAAATATTAACGAACAGACAAGAGAGGAAAAAGAGATGATTGTAGGATGGTGTATGGTGTATATCATTATTATGTATTTTTTTTATCAAATGTTAAAATATATACATGATAAAAGAATGTTGATTAATGCATATGACAAATTAAAACAGGTATCTGAAAACCGTCAGATTGCAGAAGAAAATTTAATGATTGCACAAGGAAACAGAGAACATGTAGATGTGTTAACACAGATTGATATTTTATTAATTCAAAGTGGGTTAAGACAAAAAATTCATTTTCTTACAACCGAAATATTTATTGCTCTGGATATTGTCGTTGGAACAATATGCTTCATCAGTATCTTAAAAATTTCTGAAAGTGTAATTTTTGGAATGGCGGCATTTGTTATTGGTGCTGCATTACCATATATTGCAATGAATGTTAGTGCAATGTCAAAAGCTAAAATGATGGAAGATGACATGGGAGTATTCCTTGACATGATTGATGCTTATGCAAAGTCTAGTGATGATATTGTTGATATAATGGGAAATGTTTATCCATCTTTACATGAACCATTACGCGGGTATGTGGAGGAGTTTTATTTTGAAGCAATCGGAATTGGTGACAAAGATACGGCTTTTCGGCACTTGAAATACAAAATTCCACATAAAAAATTAAGAGAAATAATAGGAAATTTACAACTCTGCAGTACAAAGGTACTTGATTATCATGTAATTGTAAAGGATTCCGAAGAACAACTGCGGACATATTTGGACGGTAAGAGAGATCGCCAGGATGCAAGAACTGATGGTGGTATGCAAATGGTTATTTTTGCAGTAATAGTTATTGGTGGTTTTTATATAATGGGGCTTATTACGGAAATGGACATTTTAGAATTTCTTACAAGCAACATTTTGGGGAAAATCATCATATTGTATTATATTATTATTGCCATTGCAGCCTTATATGTAACTTTTGCTCCTGAAAAAGAATAGGAGGATATGCATTATGACAGTGTTGAACAGCATGATCACATTCTTGATTGTAGTTAGTGGTGTACTTACATTTCTTGCTTGCTACATAGAACCTATACAAAATACGGTAAAAGAGGCAACGGAATCAATTTTATTATATCGTCTGCAGGCTGCTAAAGGTAGATATTTTAATTATGATCGAATTGCTACGTTTATAGAAGAAAATGGCGTGGCGTATATGTTATCAAACAGTATTAATCCTGTTATGTATATTGTTTTTAAGGGATTAGTTGGAATTGTGTTTGGAACATTGATTGGAGTTTCAATCGAACTGCCGATTATACAGAAAATAGCTGTTTTTATTCTGTGTTTTGTTATTGGATTTTTTGGAATTGATGTCATTGTAAAAAACAATAATGAAAATGCTAATCAAAAAATGATGTTGGATATTTCAAATACATATGACGTGTTAAAAATTCAGGTCAGAGCAGGTGTTTATATAACAGACTCAATATTTTTTTGCTATCAAAATTGTTCCAATAAAAGATTAAAGGATGCATTACTGGCAGCTTATCTTGATATTAAGACAGACGGAAATATAGAACAGGCATTAGAAAAACTTAATGCAAAATTCAATAATAGGCAGATAAGTACTTTATGTGCAATTTTGGAACAATCGTTGACGTCTGGACAATCAGCAGAAATTTTGGATAATATAACCAAAAAGAATGTTGATGTGCAAAAGCTGATTAATCAGCAATATAGGAGAAAAATAGAGAAAATCTATAATACACTAGGAATTTTGATTGTTATCGGACTTTTTGCAGTGGTATTTTATATTGCTGGAGTAACTCTAAAAAGTGTACTTTTGCAATTTTAATAAAATAAAGAAAAGAGAGAAAAGAGAGGAAAAAAATTATGCATGAACTGGTAAAGAAAACGGATTCAAAATTAATCGGAGTGAAGTGGAAGGCTGGAAACATGATGAAAGATTTTTTGACAGCTAAGCGGGAGGGATCTCATTGGGTGGATCTTGGAATTGCTTGTGTTGTAGGATTAGCGTTAGCAGTTATTTTTAGGGATCAGTTATCAGGAGTTATCGAATCCATTGGAACAAAAATCAAGACATCCGTTGGAAGCTGGTAAAGGGTAAAAAGAATACTGGGGAAACCATTTTGAACTGAGATGGTTTCCCTATATTTTTATTATCTATTTGTGGAGAAAAAATGAAGAAAAATATTTTTGACAGTAAGTATGTTACAAAAAAGAAAAGTGGTGTAAGTTCATCATTTTTGATGGTTTTTATGGCTGTTTTGGGTGTTTTTATTATGATGATTATGGATGTGAATTTCAATACTAACCATAACAGAATAAGAAAAGTGACACAGATTGAAAGGGAATATTTGTTGCTTATGGAGTCAGATGGATGTTTACCAATGGCTGATATGACTAATCTTCGGCAGAAATTGATAGATCTTGGATACGTGGAAAACATATCCATTTCTGCTCCGACAAGTCCTGTAACATATGGGGAGGAAATTGTATTACAAATTGATTGCGACATGCAATTTGAGGATGTGGAAATTAAGGATTTATTTCACATATCAAAAAAACCATTTATGGTGCGAAAAACATTTAAGGAAGAAACAACAGCAAAACATTAAGGAGAAAATAAATGAAATTAAAAAAAATATGGATCACTTTTTGTGTTAAGAAAGAAAATGGATCTATTAATATTTTTACAGCATTTTGTCTTATTTTGTTTGCAGTTGCGATGATTTTTATAAGTAGCAGGTATAGACTTGTCGATGAAATGAAAATAACGTGTGAAGATGCAATGGTATCTTCTACATTAGCTGGAGCGATCATTGATGTTGAAGAATATGGAAAAACTGGAAATATCATTGTAACAGATTATAAAAAAAGTTATCAGAAATTTAAAAAATGCCTTAACGACAACCTACGACTGGATGATAATGATGTTTCCGAGTATACGAGTTTCTTTTCCGGTCCAATCTATGTTACAGATTACATAATTTATAATGTGAATGAGGAGACAGGAGAAGTACAAATTATGCAGGGAACGGGAGAAGTACTTGTCAATACATATGAGAATAGCTTAGAAAACACGTTTGCACCGGATGGAACAAAAATTGTAAAAAGTTCTATTTACAGTAAAATTAAATTTGATGTTCGGTATTCACAGAGTACATCGTTTAAAGCAGATAAGGATTGCTGCGTTGATATCACAAATTAATAAGGAGAAAACAATAAGATGTTTGGAAGAAAAGAAGATACAAAACAAAGAAAGAAAACAGAAAAGGGAAAATACAAAATACTTATATCTGCAATTTTGGCATGTGCCGTTACAGTTGGATTGATTAAATATCAGGAACAGGCACTTAGCAAATATGAAACGGTTGGAGTTGTTTGCGTTAAACCATCAGTTAAAAGCCTAAAAGAAGGGACTGTTATCAATGAAGAAACCGTTAAGAAATACTTTTCAGTTGAACAACGACAAAAAAACACGGTTTCTAGTAATGCACTGATGGATATGGAAAAATTAATTGGAAAAAGAACGTCTATAGAATTATGTGCTAATGATGTGATTACTACAGCACAGTTTTCAGATATCAATGAGAAGTTGCATGAAATATCAGATCCGGTTGAAACAAGTATTAATGCTACTGATTTATCGCAGCTTGTGGGTGGTATTCTTAGAGAGGGAGATACCATTGATATTTCAGTAATTGGTGATGAAGGACAATTAGTATATGAACTCCGGGATGTCTATGTAACAAAGGCATTTGATTCATCAGGTCAGATTATTGATGAAAATTTAAACGAAGCTGGTGATGGGACAACTTCAAATGAAAATGCAATGATAATTAATGTCATTATTGAAAAGTCAGATGAGGCATTATTGGATCAGCAGCTTTCGAATGGTGTGGTACGCATTGCCAAAACAAATAATGTGGTAAAGTGATTGGCATAAGAATAAAAGATAGATCTCCTCACCGTGAGGAGATCTATCTTTATAAATGAGGATGAAAATGAAACTACATATTGCAATTATTACTGGAATATTAATGTCAGCATTTTTTTTTATGACAGTTAAATTTTATAAAAGACATGATGAAAACAACAAGTTAAGCATTAATTTAAAGATAGCGCTATGTTATATGTTTTTTATGACGTTATTAAGTTTTGCATTACAAAGTGTAAATATAGTGTGGGAAGAGTATATATGCGCATCATTGTTGATTTCTTATATGTCAATAAGTGCTTATATAGATTATAGACAAATGGAAATATATACAAGCTTTAACTTATTAGGATTAATAATTGGTGCTATGTGTTTAATTTATACTGTATCAAAGATGCAGATAGGATATATAGACATTTACTCTCTGGGAATTTGGAGCTTAGTTCTAATTATATCTAAAATATTTAAAGCATTTGGATCGGGAGATTTCGAAGTGCTGATTGTCGAATCAATTTACATTATTGCAATGCCAAGTATGGGAGAATTAAAGGGGGGAGTAATGTTATTAATTATAATGATGGCATATGTAATACAATTTGTTTCTCATTTTAATGAAATAGATTTTCCAACACTTAAATTAAAAAATCCTGTTGCATTCATACCGGCACTGTTTGGTGCAACAGTCATAAATATGTTTCTTGCAAAAATCAAGTGATAAGGAGAGAATATGAAAAAAAAGATTGGGTTTACATTGGTTAAATATGCTGTGCTGCCATTGTTTCTACTTATGGTAATATTAATTGGTTCAATTCAAACAAAGGCAGATACGGTTCGATTTAACTCAGCAAAGCAGATACATCAGAAGGGAACAACTGATGAATTAATCATACATTTTTGCCCATATGTAGATTTATATTTGGATGAAATGCAAATTAGACATTTGGCTAATGATAGTAAATCAGATGAGCAAAATGTTTATAAAACAACATCCTGGTATATGCATAAGGATACGAAAAGTGAGTATACAGTTAAGGTTTCTTCTACAGATTTACAAAAATGGCTTCCTAAATCATCTGGAAAGGCAGAATTAAAGGATGGAACAACGAGAACATACCAGGTAAAATGGGATGATAAATCCGAAATCGGAACAAATTTCACATTGTATGATGATGGGGAATTGGTTAATAAGTGTACGATGTATAATTATATCCTGAAATATAGAACCTATATATCTACAGATTCTCAATTAAATTCCTTAGAAGGCTTAGCAAAGTGGAAAAATACTACATTAAAACCAAACGGGAAAGATGTGGTATGTCACGAAACAACATTTGGCGCGAAAAATGGATATGATATACAAGATAAGGTAGAAATATCTGTACCGGATAGTAACAAAACACAGTATATATATGTAGAAACATATATGACAAGTGGAGCGACAGCAATAAAAAAGACAAAAGTAAATCCTAATATATATAATGTGTCACTTTCTTGTGGTACAGGTATTAAAAGTGTACGTGGCCAAGGAAAATATATGGTAGGTGATAAGGTGACTGTAAGTGCGATAGAGAAAGATGGTTATCATTTTACAAAATGGACGGGTACTTATGAAAAAACAAAAAAATCATTTTCGTTTACGATGCCTGCACAAAATGTTGCTTTAATGGCAAATGCAGAAATTAATTCATCTACTTTAAAAGTTGATCCAAACGGTGGAATATGGAATGGAAGCAATAATGTACAAAGTTTTAAAAATAATTATAGATATCAAAAAAATGATATTACTGTGCCAACGAGAGGTGGATGGAAATTTGTTGAATGGATTAAATCTAATCCATTTAATGGTACAATGAGTTCTTTAACGTCAAATGCGACATATACATACGGTCCTACAAATAATGCAATCGATACAATTACTGCAAAATGGAGGAATATAACGCCTCCTACAAGTATTATAGAAGCTGTAAAAAGTAGTGGTTCTTATACGACAGAAACTTATCAGAATCCAAATAACGGTAAACTATGGTTTAAGGATTACCTAGATGCACAGATTATTAGTCAAGCTGCAAATGGAAGTAAAATCACATCAAATTATTTGTCCGAACCAAATAGCACTATTCGCAGTCAAAGTGTAGACAATCCATATGGAAGACGTTATGTAGCAAGCCAAACGGATGGAAATGGATGTATTTACTTAACTGGTAATGCAGTTGATAGTGACGGAAACCAAGGAAAAATTGTACGAAATTGGTTCTATATTGATGGAAAAGCTCCAATTATAGCAAATTTACAAGCAGATACTCAGACGCAGGAAGAAGATGAGGGAGTAGAAGTAAATATTGAAAATGGAGTACTTTCTATAGAAATGAAAGGTGTAAATGCTCAAAATGAAGGGGAAAAATGGGAAAATGTAGATGTTAATGTTACGGTAAGTGTCTATGATCTACAGTCTGGTTTAATGAAAGTGGTATTGGAAAAATATGACAACGGTTGGAAAGAAATTAATACAATTAACTTTAATGGTGAAGTTGATTTAAGACAAGCAAGCTTTAAAATTTCATCTTCTGGAAAATATAGAATTGCAGTATATGATGAACTTTCTCATGTTGCTTACACCAATGAGTCAGAATATTGGATTGATAAAATAGCACCTACTATTACGATTGCACAACAGGAATATGGGTGGATCAACGAAGAGGTACCGCTTCACTTTGATATAGCAGATAATATTAATGGGAGCGGTATAGAAGAACTTGTATTAAAAAAAATATCTGATGATGGATCGGAAACAGAGATCCCAGTACAAAAAAATATTTCACAGAATAAAATAAGTGCGAGTGTGGATGCAATCATTTCGGAAGAAGGGATAACTAATTACAAACTTTATGCACGAGATAAAGCAGGTAATCAAAGCTATGTGTATGTAACAGTTAAAATTGATTATGTTGCACCTACGGCAGATGTTGATGCTGTGATAAATGAAGCCGATGATTTGCTAAATGTAAACATTAATAATGTTGTGGAAGAGTTATCTGGGTGTGATCTGAGTACTACATATTTTGAGATTAAGGATACAGATCAAATCGTTACAGATGTACTGAAATATAAGTTTGATTCAGGAAGATTTTCTAATATTTATACCGGTGCAGCGTTTGATTATATTGGAATTGATGTAATGTCTAAATTTGATTCGTGTAATTCGATAGATATTGATATTCATTTGTTTGATATTGCAGGAAATGAACGTATCTATACAAAGCAGGTTGATATTTTTGATTTGCAGGCGGAATTATTCAGGTATCTTTCAATAAAAGATGGAAATACTGGAGATTATACAAAGGGAGAGAACTGGAGAACTGGAGAAAGTGGAGTTATTAAAATCACTGCTGGAACACATATTGAGCGTATAGAGGTTATTTATCCGGATGAGTGGATTGATAAACAGACGGATGATGTGACATTTCCATTAAATCGAGAAAAAAACATATATACGTATGTTGTACCAGAAATAAAAACACAGGAAAATAATGAATTTATGATTCCAACAGGTGTTCATGATGAAAACGAAACATATACGATTGTTGTGAGGGCATATAAAACACGAAATGGTGTAGAAAAAATGAAAGAAGTACAGTTACCGTTAATCGTGAATGGAAGTGTTCTGGACGACCTGAGAACAAGAATAAGATATCATCAATAATTAATAAATTCCTACTGCTTGTATGTATGAGTGGTAGGAATTTTTATGAGGATAAGATAAATAAATTTATGCTTGTTATCAATTTACTATATGCAAAAACAACGCAGAAGGGAATATAAGATGTTAAAAGGATTAGACAAATTAGAGAAAAAACAGGATGTACAAGAAAAGTATAATGAGTGGAGAAGAAAGGCTGAACGAGAAAATCATATGCAGCATATGGTAGATTGTGCATTTGAAGCAGCTAGAATCGATTTCTCAAGATATTGTGAATTGGAAGATCTGATTCCATTTGAAATTATGTGTTGGTGTGAAACGGAGTATGAAAAAAATAATTAAGTTTTTGTAGTTTATGTAGAAAAGTATGGTATAATAAAAAGAAATATAAGGGAGGAATTTATGAAAGGATTGTATACAATAGGACATTCCCGTCATACGATGGAATATTTTATTAGTCTTTTGAAAAAATACAATATAAATTATCTGCTTGATGTGCGAAGCATTCCGTATTCAAGCCATGCGGAACAGTTTAATAAAGAAAATATTATGGCAGCATTAAAGACAGCAGGAATAAATTATTCTCCTATGGGAAATTATTTTGGAGCACGTCCGGTAGAAAAGGAACTTTATAATAGGGAAGGATACCTTGACTTTGAAAAAGTAGCAAAGTCAGTTAGGTTTAATAAAGGAATGGATAATGTTATTCTTGGATTGCATCGTGGAAATAGAATAGCATTAATGTGTACAGAAAAGGACCCGATAGACTGTCATAGAGCAATTATGGTAGCAAGGGCTTTTGATGTAAGGGGAATAAAAGTAAGTCACATACTTCCGAATGGCAGTATTTTAACTCAAAGAGGATTAGATGATAGACTATTGGAAATGTTTTTCCCGGATCGAGGACAGATATCATTTTTTGATGATATATCAGACACGAGTGATACAGAACTTATTATTCAGGCATATAGAAAGCGAAACGAACAAATTGGATATCGTATTTCAAGTGGTAAAACTGATATGGTTATAGTTTAAGGGGGAAAAATGGACATATATACTATGGGATTCACTCAAAAAACAGCAGAACAGTTTTTTGAAAAAATAAAAAAAAATGAAATAGAAATATTAGTGGATGTAAGATTAAATAATCAATCACAGCTGGCAGGATTTACAAAAGGGAAAGATTTGTCATATTTTTTGAAAGAATTATGTCATTGTAAGTACGATCACAATATTTCTTATGCACCTACGAAGGAAATACTTCAGGCATATAAAAAAGAAACAATTTCTTGGAGTGAGTATGAGGAAAAATATGTAGAGTTATTAATAAAAAGAAAAGTAGAAAAAGATTTTGAAAATAAGTATTTAAAATATTCAAAAGTGTTGTTATTGTGTTCTGAGCCAACACCAGAGTGTTGTCATAGAAGATTACTGGCAGAATATTTAAAAAACAAGATGGAATGCAACGTAATTCATATTTAGATTTAAACAGTGAACAGAGGAGAAGATAATATGGGAAAGTTGGTAATGATTATATTAACAAAATCATCTAAATTTTCAGCAAAGTGTGTTGCTGGTATTAATGTTGAGAATGGTGAATGGGTAAGACTTGTTAGTGATGATGTAGAGAAACATGGGGCTATTCCTGATTATAAATTGCAGACAGATACAAGGGAAGTATGTATATTAGATGTAGTTGAGGTACCTATTATTGGAAGATGTGGGGATTTGCTACAACCGGAGAATGTGATGATCGACAAAACAGAGAAAATGAAGATTATCGATAGAGTTACTTTGCAGGATGTTCTAAAAATTCATCCGAAGGAGAATGGAGACTATAAATATATATTAGGCAATCCGTACATGTATGTTAGTGAGGATACAATAAATGACGTTCATCGCTCTTTAACATTAGTAAAAGTGAAAAATTTAATTATCCGACAGGTAGTAACACCGGAGCAAAAAAAGAAAACAAAGGCATGTTTTTTTTATCGTGGTGATTATTATGAGAATATTCCTGTAACAGATCCTGATTTTTACAATGTATTAGATAATTCCTTTTGTAAATCGGCATATTTAGTTGTAAGTATTGGGACACCATATAACAATAAATATTACAAATTTGTGGCAAAGATTTTTGTGACGGAAGATGATTAAAACAGATGTTTCGTCATGGATGGCAAGCGTAAATAGAGAAGATTATAAATAGACGTATAAAAGGGCAGCTTAATAAAGCTGTCTTTTTTATGTCTATTTGTTTACTTTGAATATATTATATGGTATATTATATACATATAAAGAGAGGATGGATAAATTATGATTGAGTGTATAAAAACTATGGCAAAAATAGAGATAAAGCTGAAGAAAAATGATACTGAACTTTCAAATGTAACCATTAATAAGAACGAATTTGAAAATAAAGAAAATATGTCAGAACGTACGGAAAATGAGAACATACCATTTTATATACACCGTGATTTCTTTATATAAAAGGAATTTATATTTCCTCACGGTGAGGAGATTAAAGTAGTAAAAAGAAGGGAAATTAAAATGTGAGGTAAAGATTAATGAGTAAGGAGCTAGTATTTGGCATTGGAGTTTTTATGATAAGCTTTTTTATGAGAACAGTAGTAGATAATTACGATAAAGAAGGACGGATAAACGACATCTTAAATGGATGGATAGGTGACATCCTGGAGGTTATATTTGAGCTTATTGGTTTTATAGGATGTATAATTTCGTTATGGGCTTTATTATTGTAATAAAAGGAAAGAGGTGAATTACAAATATGGATATTTTTAAGATTGAGATGATTAAATTATGTTCGGAAGTATTACCGCTTTGTATCGTAGGATATTATATATATGGTACTATGAAAACACAGAAGAATATTAGAGATTTACAGGGGATAATTGAAGAAAGAAGATTTACCAGGAGTTTTTGGTGCCCCCAAATAGATATTCACAAAAGAAAACCATGCCCAAATTGTAAGTATAAATTATACAGATAATGGAAAAAAATGTTATGGGAGGTAGAATGGATGGGAATGACATCTAAAGAACGATGCTTGAAAATATTGACAGAAGAAGTAGAAGATTTTCTGCCAACGAAAAAGTGGGAAGATTATGAAAAAGCCATAAATCGAGTTAAATATGAATTTTCAAAAACAGATGGATGCAAGCCTAAACTTTACAAGGGAAAGCATATTAAAGACCGTTATATATGTGGAAATTGTGGAGCTGGGTTTGATGGAGTAGGAAATAACTATTGCCAAAATTGTGGATTTTTTGTCCAATGGGATGCTATAAGATGTCTGACCGGTTATGCAGAAAGCAACGATGGTAAAAAAGAAAATAATCCAAGAACAAAAGTTCAAATGTATGGCAAGAATATAGATAGTTTTGATTGGGATGATTTATATAAAAAGGCAAATGATTTTATTCTTGAAAATATTCCTGTTGCAAATGTAAATACTGGAAGCAAAACATTAATTGATGGACGACCAAGGGTTGAAATATCTTTCCTTGGCAAAGGTAATTCAAAATATATTAAAATGTTAGACGAAATGAAATGTCTACGAAAGTTAAGAGGGACAAATGGAAAAAAAGGAAGAATTATTAATGCAGAAATAATTTTTAATGCAGATGGTTCATTAAATTAGAATTTAATGAAAGAAGGTGACGAATTGAAAAGTGTTTTAAAGTATCCAGGAGCAAAAAATCGTCTGGCAACATGGATATGCGGATATATACCAAAGCATGATGTCTACTTAGAACCATTTGCAGGTAGTTTGGCTGTTCTTCTTAACAAACAAAGAAGTCATATAGAGACAGTGAATGACATCGATGAAGAAATCGTAAATTTCTTTCGAATATTGCGAGACCGGAGTGGAGAACTGGAACGGGTGATAGAGTTTACACCATTTTCCAGGTCAGAGTATAAAGCAGCCTACGAAAAATCAGAAGATGAGTTGGAACGGGCAAGAAGGTTTGCTGTTAAATGCTGGATGGGATTCGGATGTGGAAATTTGTATCAAAACGGGTTTAAATCCGGACAGCAGACTAATTCTCCAAATCCAGCCAGAGCGTGGAGTGAACTTCCTGAAACGTTGAAAATGGCAACTGAGAGATTAAAGGGTGTTCAGATTGAGAATTTGCCGGCCGTAGAATTGATAAAAAGATATGATACAGAAGATGTTTTTATTTATGCAGATCCGCCGTATTTACACGGAACTCGGAAAAATTATCTTTATAAACATGAAATGAAGGATGCAGATCATGAAAAATTGTTAAATTCTCTGGTTAAACATCCGGGGAAAATTCTTCTATCAGGATATGACAATGATATGTATAACGATATACTCCAGGGATGGAACAAGGTTCAGAAGCATACCAGAGCAGAGGGAGGACGTGCAAGGACAGAAACACTGTGGATGAATTATGAAGTTGAAAACGGACAGATATCGTTAATCATGTAAACTGAAAATGAGGTAGATATGATGGTAAATAAGAGAAAAGCAATACCAAAAAGCATTAGAATGACAATATATCAGAAATGCGATGGACACTGCGCTTATTGCGGATGCAGTCTGGAATACAAGGATATGCAGATTGATCATGTGATACCATTGAACGGATGGAGCGAGCAGGGAACAGACACAGTGGATAATATGCTTCCTGCCTGCCGGAGCTGCAATCATTATAAGAGTCGGTCCACACTTGAAGGATTCAGAAAGATGGTAGAAGCCATGCCTGATACACTGATGCGTGATAGCACTACATACAAGAATGCTGTAAGGTTTGGGCTGGTAATTCCGAACAAAAAGCCAGTTGTTTTCTACTTTGAGGAAAATAACTAAACTGAAAATAAGGATTTAGAGAGGTAAGTATGAAATGTTATGATATAAAATCAGAAGAAAATCTTTTACCAGATATAACTGATACTGAAATATTCAAAGATTATGAAAATAATCAATCAGATTATATGAGATGTATTTATTTTTTGTATATAGCATTGTCAAAAAGAGAAAATTACTATCAATTATATTCTCCAACAGCCTTTGGGAATACAGAGTATGCAAGACTTGACGGTTTTGTGTGTGGCATCTTGCAAGCTACAGGGTGGGAAGAAATTCAAGATGAAAGTTATATTATAATAAAAAGGAATAACAGAAAAATACTAATATTGCAAAAATTATCAAAACCTCAAAGTTATTATGAGGATAAAAAAGAAATAGCAAAAATACTGAATGAAATTATGTAACTAAATAAGTATTTAGGGAAGGAAGTGTAAGCGTGATAGCAGTTCCAATGGAACTTAAAGAGGCACAGAATTTTATTGACACCCATCATCGACATCATCAGGCAGCACACCGGGATAAATTCCGTATTGCGGCGATGGAAGACGGGGAAATAGTCGGTGTTGTACAAGTTGGCAGACCGGTCTCGTGCGTCCTTGATGATGGCAATACGTTAGAGGTGTTACGGTTGTGCTCTGATGGTACGAAGAATGTTTGCAGTTTCTTGTATAGTAGGGCTGCAAGAGTAGCAAAAGAAATGGGATATGCGAGGATAATCACTTACATCTTAGAGACGGAAAGTGGAGCGAGTTTGAAAGCCAGTGGATGGCGTTGTGAAGCTGTTAATGTGGGCGGAGCAAATTGGAATGTTCCGAGCAGACCAAGAGAGGTTGTTGCAACGCAACTTTCGCTTTTCCCGGAGAAACAAAAATATCCTATAAATGAGAAAAAACAGCGTTGGAGCAAACAATTAAACTGACATTTCATGAGAAATTGAAGGAACGAAAATATGGATGTTAAAGTAAACAGCGAAAGAAGTTATTTAGGGAAAGACATTAAAGCATGGTGTATGGATGAAATAGAAGATGCTCATGCATTAGAAATCAAACGGAAATATTACTCAGATGATGTTGAATTTAAACCGAGCGATAGAGTATATTATTTTGTTGATTATGTAAGTGCAGTAGAGTCATACAAGGAATGTGGAAGTCTTAATATGTGTGGATGTCACTTGCATCGTGACTTGGAAAAGTAGATGGAATGAGTTTTGAAGAATTACACGACGGTTCAGAAGGTGTATTTGCTGATTTATACTTAGCAGATATACCGCATGGAATTGGAAAAGAAATAGACATTAAAGACATGAAAAAAGTATGTGATTTTGATTTATAGGAGGATATTGGATGAAAGATATATTAAATAAATGTCCTGTATGTGGTTCAAAACTGGAATACCATTCTTTATATCAATTTTCAAAAGTATACAAAATTTTGAAAAATGGTAAATTATCAGCTAGACCACAACGTAACGAAAGTGCATGTCCTATGGAATGTGGATTTATAGCTTGCTCAAATGCAGATTGCGATTTTCATACTAACTGTGATTTGGAGGTTGAAGAAGGCAGAAAATACCGTATATATCAGACTGGTGATACCTATAAAATAGAAATTAATGAAGATCAATAGGTACAGTTTTATTATTGGAATTGGATGCCTGATGCTTTATGTAATGTGAGATTTGCTTAAGCAAACCGGAATTTTAAAGTACAGAAATGGAGATAAAATGAGAAAAGAACGATATAAATATATGCAAATCGGAAAAACTTGTGGGTTTTATTCTATTGGATGCTGTTTGGATGAACTTTATGGTTTGGATGATCCGCTTGGATTTATTAGTATTATGGTAGAAAATTGTAAGTATAGTGGTTTAACAGTAGTCGGTGAGGTATTTGACATAGACTTATTACTGGATATTGCAAAAACATTTATACCACGGGACATTAAAGTTTCAAAGATCAAACTCAATGCTGCAGAAGATATTTTGAATATTTTATCAGAGAACACAAGAGTAATTTTGCCAGTACAAAGTGGGAAAACACCACATTATGTGGTATTACAATCTCATAATGGCAGAATCGTAACATGCTGCAATGGCGGAATGGTCGAAAAGCATAGCTATAAAAAGTTGTTTAGATTACATAAAAACGTAAAAAATAAATATGATTGGAAGAAATTTGAGGTATGTTCAAAATTTGATTTTTATATAAATTGTAAAAGATATAAATTATCTGAGCAGGAAATACAAATGTGGAGTCGAGATTGGAAAGATAATAGGGAGCGGTTAAAGATGTTAAGAAAAAGAGGAAAACAGGAAGTAAAAATGAAGGGATATTGTTTATTGTTTTATAGATGATGTTGGATCAGGCATGGCATATAATAGATATTTAATTAAATGAAAAACCAACCAGAAATGGTTGGCTTTTTTATGTGATTAATATTTACTTTTTAAAATAAATATGGTATAATACATACATATCAAACGAAGGGAAAATAATTATGAAGGATCTTATAATAGATTGTTTCGCAGGTGGAGGGGGAGCCAGTGTTGGAATTGAAATGGCATTAGGACGTCCCGTAGATATTGCAATTAATCATGATCCGGAGGCTATAAGGATGCATAAAATTAATCACCCCAATACACTGCATTTGACAGAGGATATATTTAATGTAGATTTGGAAAGGTATGTAGCTGGTAGACATGTGGCACTTATGTGGGCTTCTCCCGATTGCACAAGTCACAGCAAATACGAGGTAGGAATATAAAAGCAATCTGGTGATATGTCAAGCTAATTTTTGAAATAATTTTGATATGTATTTCAGAAAAAAGGGTAACTTTAATAGACCTATGATTTAAGCAAAACATAAGTTCGACTAGTTAGAATCTTTAATTGATGTATCCAGCGATACGCCGGAGTACAGTTGGTTTCTGGCCAGCAATCCATAAACCAAACGAACGAATTTACGTGAAGTCAGCGCGAGTGCTCTTTTGTGTTGATGTTTCGGAACTTCATTGTACTTCTTCCGATAGTACGCTCCGTACTCAACGTTGTGTTTTCTCATACTGTTGGCGGCTTCGCCAAGATAGTATCGCAGATAACGATTACCGGCTTTTATCATGGGAGTATCTTCTCCGTCGAAATCACCGGACTGGTTGGATTTCCATGTGAGACCGGCATACTTGGCAAGAGCATCAGATGAATGAAAAGCGGTTATATCGCCTATTTCAGCAATTATGCCACCAGCAAAGACAGGACCGATGCCATCAATAGATTGAAGAATAATAAAGGCATTTGGGTTCAAACCTTTGATTTCCTTTTCGATAGCATTGTCAATGACTTTGATTTCTCTTTTAAAGGTTTCAATGCAGTTGAAAGAACTGGCAATAGACACATTTAAAGGCTCATAAAGAGCTTTATCCAGACGATAAGAATCTCTGGCAGCTTTCTTTAATAAATCTGCGGTCTTGCTTATATCCTTAATGCGGTTGCGGCTTTTTTCAGCAAGGAATGCAATCAGATCTTCTTCGGAAGAAGCTAAAATTTCTTCCGGGGAAAGGTATTCCATTAATACACTGGAAGATGTAGCGCCATATATATCGCAGAAAGGCTGGTCATCTCCTTCAAGCATCTGCAATTCGCTGAATTTCAGATAAAGATTGGAGATAAGATAAGTTTTCTCCCTGGTCATGCATTCAACAAGGTGAAGACGATGCCGTGTGAGACGTTTCAAAGCAAGAAACTGGCTGCCGCGCCAAGGCTCGGATTCAATGTTTCCGGCTCTTGCATAGTCTGCAATAACAAAGGCATCAATAGGATCAGATTTACCAAGTCCTATATAGCTTTTCTTGTAGTTTGCAGTACATTTAGGGTTCAGGACAAAAACATAAGGCTTAAACCGCATCAATTCTTCGCAAGAAGAAAGATAATTAGCGATATGGATGCTGTAAACAGAAGTTGATTCTAAAGCAGCAACAACCATAGTTAAGTCGGGGTGTTGATTTAAACACTCAAGTATCTTCAAAGCTAATTCCTCAGCCCCGGGCTGATTGTTAGCAAAAGAAGAGTTTATGTATTTATTTTTGAAAAAATCCAAAGCACAAACATAGTTGGATTTTGAGCTGACGTCAATACCGACGTAAAGCGTAGATAAAGGGTTAATCTTTAACATGATATCACCCGCCTTTCCGATTAAGTATTCTTGGAATCTGAAGTAAAAGGTTTATCCTGGGAATCATATGCTGACCGAAACCTCGCGTAATAAGCATACACTCTGGCAGCTCTTTTGCTGGTGCTGTACGCCAGAGGATGAAACATCTGTGTAAGCGGAATATGACATATGAATCAGGCTGCAAGCTTTCTAAGCAGGCACCGAGATCGGGCTGAAAGGAGGCAAAGCAGAGCCTCTAGACATCAGACTCTGCTGATATCATACCACAGAATAACTTATGTAACTAATAACCAAAGTAGATGAGATGGAAAGGGATTATCCCAGGTGTCTCAGATCATCTATAAATCTATAGAAAGAATAAGTGCATAACCATCGTTTCTACTGGCTATACACTTATTATACGAGAGAGGTAGTAAGATGAAATTGCCAATATATGAATGTACGAATCAGTATAATGAGTTTTCAGAACAGTTATATCCTGTGAATATATCAAATGTCAAATGGGTAAATCTGATATGTGATAAATACCCAAATGGTTGCATTCAGATAAGCTGCCACGATGCGCAAGAGAATGCTTACTATGCAACAAGACTTCTTAAATGTTATGTCAGTAAGAAAGGGAGATATGCAATTTGGGGTAAACACAGATTTTACGAAGGATATTCTGGGGCGTTGATATTACGAGGAGTTCCTTATAAAACTGTTGATACAATCAAAGATGCAGCTAAACCATATGGAACTATAGTCGAATGAAACGATGATTTACTTGGTTTAGAAAGTGAGGTTAATTTTATGGATTATAAATTGTTAGCACAAAAATATATTAAATATGGAATTGAATGGCTTGAAAGTGAATTTGACACATATAAAGGTATGACGACCATAATGGAAACAGAAGAAAACCTAAATGGAGAACAATTAAGAATGTTGTGTGACGAAATTAAAAAAGACACTAGAGTTAAAATAGCAATGATTGAAAGTGACCATGAATATACTATTACAATTATATTTAACCAATGAAACGGAATTTTCTGTCCTTTTAATAGGACACAGCGCATGGTATAATTAAAGAAAACGGAGGTAATCATTATGGCACAGTTGATTGGATTTTTTGAGATTGATGGTCAACAAAGAGAACAAAGTAAATAATAGATTCATTGGAAGATTGGAGTTGAGAAATTATGAGAATATCTAAAGATATACAAAGAAAAATGCATAAATTAGCACAACTGACTTCGCAAGCAGCTATGCTTGATAGAGAAATCAATAATTATTTTGAAAGTAAAGGATATGATGTTGATGAACTTCGTAGTGGTGATGGAACAACGCTTGATGAATTAGATTATGGTAACGACATTACGGCTACTTTTGTTAATGATTTTGAAAATGGAAAGTATGAATATTGTCGGGATATAGAGTAACAAGAAGAGGTATTGTTTATGGTTGATTTTGTGAGTCAATCGTAAGATAATATACTTAAATCTTTATTTAGAAAATAAAATTTATATGAAAATTAGAAGATAATGAGGAATGTGAAATTGAAATGATGGTGATCGAGGAATAACAGAAAATAGGACAATTATAAAATTTGGGAAAATGGAAGTGTAGAACTGTATTAGTGGTTATACCACTTTATGGATTGAAGGAGGAAATGGAAGATATGATAATGAAACATGAATATGTTGCTGGAGAAAAAAATGATATTTATATTGAAAATAGTGAAAGAAAAAGTGTTTTAGGCAAAGTACTTGGTGCATATGCTAAGAAAATTAAAAAAAATTCATTTGTGCATGATACGATTGAAGGTACAAGGAGAAGATAAAAAGGTTACTCACCGTGAGGAGATTTTATATTTATAATGAGGAGAAAAGTATTATGATTAAATTAGAGAAAAAGAAAAGCTGCATTATATGGATTCTTATGACAGTGATATGCACATTTTTTGTTTGTATGATCGGAAGTGTAAGCATAGAAGCAAAAACTGTAACAAAGGATATTACAATAGGGAAAGGGAAAACGTATGCCATTGAGCAGACTTTTAGCGGAAAGGCAACATTTAAGACCAGCAACAAAAAGATTGCAGTAATAAAGAATGGAAAAATCATAGGAAAAGCGATTGGAAAAGCTAAAATTACGATAAAGGACAAAGGAAATACATATATATATAAAATTACTGTTGCGAAAGCATACTTAAATCAAAATGAAATTATAATTAATGTTGGAAAAACTGTAAATCTTAAAATAAAAGGCATGAAAGGGAAAGTAAAATGGAGTTCCTTGAATAAAAAGGTGGCGACTGTAAAAAATGGTAAAGTTACTGGAAAGAAAACAGGTAAAACGGTTATTCAGGCAAAAATAAATGGTACTATCTTGAAATGTAATGTTAAAGTGGAAAAACCAGAGCTCAGCAAGAAGAAAGTCACTATCGAGAGTGGAAAATCGTATATATTGAAAGTAAAAGGTACAAGCAGGAAAGTAGTTTGGACGTCTTCGAATAGAAATGTTGTTACAGTAAAAAATGGTAAGATTACCGGAAAGAAACCGGGAAATACGACAGTCATTGCAAAAGTAAACGGATCTGTATTAAAGTGTAACATAAGAGTTATAGCTACAAAGAAGCCGCATAAAGATGATACACAAAATACTGAGGGTACAGACGATAAAAAGCCTGATAATAATGATGGCGTTGAGACAAACACACCAAAGTTAAGCACTACATCTATTACTTGGAAATTTGGAGATGGGGATGATGGAACGTATTTAACATTGAATAATGCAGATTGTGATGATGTTATATGGAATACGTCAGATGAAAAAATAGTGCGTGTATATCCTGAAGGAAATAGCGCTGTGATATATAATAATTTAAAAGGTGGAAAAGCTATTGTAACAGCAACTTATAAAGGAAAGACATATTCTTGCAATGTGGTAAGTTATAGCTTGTATAGAACAAATATTTCATGTGAAGAAGGCACGGGATTTGATTATGATGAATCAGCGAAAAATATGGATGAACTCGTAAATACGGAAAACTTTTTAGGAGTTTCTTTGGATTGGACGTGGAATAGAACGGATTTGGTTCAGAAAAAGACTACACCAGATGGATCATACACACATTATATTGTGGAGGATAGCGGAACAACGGAAGTTACAGGAATCTCCAAGGATGGCTTCACGAAAGCTGTGGTAACAATTAATAGTTATGGAAAATACATTGATAAAAAGGGTACTTATGATGAGAAACTTACAAATGAGGTATATAATTTATTAAAAACAGAAGAAACTAGAAATACAGATATTTCATCATCATGTTATTCTATGCCAAAAGATCAGTTGGTATTTTTGCTTTCAACAGCAGATAGATGGTACAATGGAGAGATATCAGATCGAAAAAGAGTGAATTTGTTTCGTTATACGCCTTTTAAAGATGCAATGTGCTCTTATTCGATGTATGGCGATAGAGAATATATGTTTGGCGATAATAGTAAAATAATAGAAATAGATAATGCGAAAAATGCTAGTGATGTGGTAAAGGGAATAAATACATATATGGGATCGCAGAATTGGGCAAGACTATTACTATATATTAAGGTGCATACTGATTTAAATAAAAAGTATGTCTATATGGTAACATGTTAATATTTTTACGGAGCCGAGGGTGCGGACATTTTCTTGGACAGGCTAAACAGCCACTCCAAGAAAATGTCCGTACCCTCCCGTCTTTTTACGAGAAATGGGTAAGGAAAAAGGTTTCACTTTTAATATAAGGGTGAAACCTTTTTATATTGTAAAGGTTTCAAGTTCTGTTTCAAGATCATTAATTCGCTTTAACAGATAAAGCCTTACCTTTTCATCTGGCGTGTGATCGGCTTCATATTTTAACTTATTTATAGTATTCTGTTTGTTCGCCCATTCTTTTAGAAAGTTTTGTATATCAGGAGAATTAAAAGAAAAACATAAATCTGTTCCAGTATAATTTCCGGATGAATCTTTTTCTCCATGAAAACGAATTTCCCCTTTTTTTCCAATAGTAATCAAATAAGGAATAAGATCTGACTGTGATAGAATTTCTAAATCTAAAAAATTATTTAAGCTGATTTGTAATCCAGTAGCAAGTTTTTGGAGCTGTTCATATTTGGGTTTACGTTGTCCTTGCTCATACTTACGAATTGCATCTGCAGAAATACCGGAACGCTGTGAGAGTTCCTTAACATCTAAGTTTTTTTTAGAACGATAGTATTTAATTTTTTCTCCCACAGTCATTTGGAAATCCTCCTATGTATAATATATTAGTTTACCATAATAATAAAAAAAATACTTGAAATACTTTAGTATTATTATATAATAAAAAATACAAAAGTATTATTCCATAGGTAAAGTGTACATTTAAGCAAAATACTTACAATATAGGTAAATATTGACATTTCATGTTTACCTATGGTAAGCTAAACAAGACATAAAATGTCACTTAAATGGAGGGCAAAAGATGGAATATTTAAAAAAAAATCGTTGCTGCAATTATTATATGGAATTGGAATTGATATGGTGTAGCTATGAAAATATTTCATTTGAAGAAGAGCAGAAGAGAGAACTGGAAAGAGTATTTGAAGATTTACAGAAAAGAAAAGAAGAATACATAATCAAAAAAATAGCTGTTTATGATGATTATGTTAGACTTCGGATTGAAGTATCTCCTAAATATGAAGTAACTAATATCTTAAAGAGTGTAAAGGGACTTCCTGCAAAACACATATTAAAAAAATATCCTGAAATGAGACAACAGTTTGGAAAAGGATTATGGGATACACGAACAGCAGTATTGACGCAAAATCAATTTATGGAAGAACAAATTAATGATTTTTTAAAAAATCGTAGGACACAAAGTAAAATAAGATAAAATTACCAGTGATTACCTATTGACAAAAAGGGAAATAGTAGCGTTCAAATTTAAATATGAAGAGTTAGAGATTCAGATATTAAGCAGAAAGATACTCACCGTGAGGAGATTTGAATGAAAATTGTAGATGAAAATAACTGGGATGCTGAGTTAGAAATAATGTTAAAAAAACAAAAAGAATTACAGATTTTCAAAGGCTTATTATATATAGCACAGGTGATATGCATAATGATTATTTGCATTGGAATAGCAGTAACTTTGCAATCTGTCATGTTTGCGAAAGAATGTGAACTTGTGTATTGGATAGAAGCAATCGGGTTGATGTTTTTATTTTATATACGCAAGTATAGAAAAAGAGTGTTAAAAATTCACTATAATATAGAAAATCTTGTGTTTTGCATTATTAATGAAAAAACGTTTATAGACGCGGAATATCAGGAAAAAGAAAGAAGTGTAAAAATCACATTCTGGGATGATATGAATCAGGAAAAAGAAAATATCCTGGTTAATTGTGATGTATTCAAAGACACAAACATAGCAGAAGATACATTGTATATACATCCCAATAATGCATTATTGATACTACAAGCTGAAAAAGAATAATGCAGTATATAAAGCTACAAATATTGTTTGATGCGAAAGGGTGTAGATTTTGATGAAAAGTTTTAAAGATGATTATTATAGTAATCTCAAATTTATTAAAGAGATCTCAAATGGTATTAGTTATCTGCCAATTATTCCTACTGTATATAACGTTCAACTGTTAAAAATAATGATGCCAGAAGGAAGATTTCCAGATATAACAGATAAAAACACAAATGAGAAAATATTTTCTATATTTTTAGAAATAAAAAATTTTTTGCAAAAATGTGCACCATATGAGGAAACAGAAGAAAATGAAAATAGGAAAAGCATGCAGGAGAAAAGGGCTTTAAATTGTTTTTTACGAAGGGAAGAAGCTTATTTTAGAACGATTTCCAATAGTCAAATTGTATATAGTATTCAGGCCGTTAATTATATATATCATAAAGATTATAATAAGGCTTTGTATTATTTTGCAAAGTGTGTAGAGGATGAAGGAACTGGACTTAATAAAAAAAAATGTATATCGGTTAGTGAATATGCTATTTATTTTAACATAACATATCTCTTTTTTATGATAATAGAACAGTAACAAAAGACACAAATGGAGGTAAAAAAATGAAAAGCTTAACCAAAAGTTCAAAGGATCAGAAAATTATCATCTTAAATGGAGCCAATGAAGAGGATATTTTTAAAAAATGGTTAGATGTTATTGGGATGCTGGAAGAAGATTTTTTAAAATTTTCAGAAACCGATGGTTTTGAAATCAGAAAAAAGTTACTGGAAACGGATCATAATTTTTATGAGATAAGTATGTTATTTAAAAAAAATAATGTGGAAGAGAAAATTGCATATTCTTTTCTTGTAAAAGCTGATGATGCGAAAGAATTAGGTATTGTAGTTCGTATACTGCTATGTATATCTGAAAAGTTGGATGCTGCATGCAAAAAGGAAACTTTGCATTATTATGAACTCGATTTTGAAGGCTATGAGCGGTCGGATGACAATGATGCATATGCATTATGTTTAAAAACAGATATAAAGGATTTGACAGAAGCAGATGCAGCAATGCTCGCAGTAGAAGGGGGCGTAAACGGAAAATTAACTTATTTGAGAGAGATTTCTTTTGATGAAGCAGAAAAGTATTTTGATGTATCAAATTTGACTGTATATCATAGAACTAAAATTGGCGGAATTTATAAAAGACCGCATATGCCGAATAATATGGCATGTGAAAGATATCGAGGAAAATATGCAAATCCATTTTGGAAAGACGAATTAGTATATACAAATGACGCGATACATACATATATGTATTTCAGGTTAATTACAATGCAATTTGCTGCTGAAAATAATATAAGTTTGGATTAGAAAGGGTAATCATGGAAAGCCAGAAAAAAATTAGAAAAGAGATATTACATGTAATAAATGAATATTATGAGTCTTGGCTACACCAGAGTAATATGAATGAAGAAGAGTTACTTACATACCGATCAGGTGAGAAGTTTTCAATTCAGGTAGAAAAAGATATATTTTATAGGTTCAAGATGGTTTGTGTACTTAATGGCAAGATGGCAAATATAGGAGAAACCATTGTTGTACCACAAAATGAAGAGACACTTATGGATGCAATATATTTAATGTTATTCATTTCTAAAAAGCTGGATGATGCAAATAAAAAAGATACTGCATACGGAAGCTATGAGAGAGCGTATTTTAGCGATAAAGTGCGTGAATTTGCAAAAGCGTTCCTAAAGGAATGGAGATGCTTATGAAAATAGAGGATTTTATATTTTATTTGGTGATAAGTTGTATTGTTATATATGCAATAGTTCAGATACTTAAAGGAGATGAAAACAATTCCTTAAAACAGTCTCTTAAAATGAAAGTAGCAAAGAAACTAATGTATATTTCTACGGTAATAGCAATTATAAGATATCTACTGTTAATATTTGGATAATAATATGTTAGAATGAAGGGATTTTAGATTATAGCTAATAAATAAAGTTAGGGTTGAAACACCATAGTGTAATGCTAAAAAGAAACTAAACATGCACTTTTGGAGGAAGTTAATATATCACGAAAAATTCAGAAGAAAAGCAAAAGGCGGTCGTACAAATGGACCGCCAGAAAGGAGTAGTTATTTGGAAAAAATGAAAATCAGAATATCAATATATTTTGAAATTAAGGATTCAGAAATGTTTGGCGGAGTGGGTTCTATTGGATATGCAGAGCGGAATATGGATTTTACAGTCACAGATAAAAAAACGTGTATTTTTAAAGATAGCGCATACGACTATGTGAAAAAAGCCATTGCAAATATGGTAGAAAGTTTAGGTGTGAGCGAGGCGTGTATTAGAACCATCAGTAAAGAGGAATACAAAGAAAATACAGAAAATGAATATGATGAAAAGTCCTGACGTCATGAAAGTAGCATTTATTGATGTCGATGGACACAACTTTCCCAATCTGCATTGGTGAAACCATCGCATCCGGTATGTTTCCCGGACTACAGCCTTTATCCGCATTTGTGTAAGGATACGGCATATGGAGCAGAATGAATATATCCGGTGGATGAGTGAAATAATCAAAAATATAAGGTTAGGTTTTGTAGAAATGGTAAAGTAAAAATATTATGAAGGAGAAAAGAAAATGATTGATTTATCAAAAAGCGAAAAAGAAGTTATGTCAGTAATTTTTACTAAAGAAGAGGAGATGAGATTAAAGGATATCGTGGATGCTGTTAATCAGAAATTTGAACATAGTTGGAAACCACAAACTGTTTCAACATTTTTGGCAAGAATGATAAAAAAAAATTATTTGACAACATATCGAAAAGGACGTTATACATTTTATACCCTAGCACAGAAACATGAATTATTGATAGAAAATGAATTGAAGGATTTGGCAAAAAGGTGGTTTGAAGGAGAAACAGAAAAACTTAAAGAATTTGTTATAAAACATTTGTAGGAAAATTGAAGTATAAGGAAACATAAAAAATTTCTATTTTAATCATCACAAATATTAAATTCTTTGTAAATACAAAATAGATTTAACATTAAAAAAAGACAGTTGGAAAAACTGTCTTTTTTTTATGTTAAATTTGTATACTTTTAAAAATTTAACATTAAAAATGTTACATATATCTCCTCACCGTGAGTAGATATAAAAATTGACAAAATATGTATTATAAATTAATATAATATATGTCTTTTCTATGTATAAAATAAATAGATGTGAGGAAAAAAATGAGCGAAGTAGATGGCGTACTTAGGACAATGGAATTTGGCGTTAGCACCGGATTAAGATTAGCAAAAGATACATTAGAATTAATGTTACGATTTGTAAATTTTTTAATTGCAAGATATGAAAAAAGCAAAGAGTTTAACATGAAATATGAAGAGATGAATAAGGCACAACGTCAGCGACGCAACGGTTATTTACAGGCAAAACAAATGAAAAAAATTATGGAAAAAACTGGAGAGTGCATGGTTCCAATTGCATTGGAAAATGGAAGAGAGATGTCCGAAGCGGAACTTGACAAGTTAGCCATGTATGCAGAAATGATGAATTTTCCATATACATTTTTAGAAGAAGAAATCGTAGATAGAGATGGCAATCTGGTATTAGATGAAGAAGGCTATCCCAAAGTAAAAAGAACATATTTTGTTTTACAATCAGATCTCGATAAAATGAATATTTTTGTTCAGACACTGAACAGAGACAGGCAACATGAAATAGTTGAAAAATCAGATTTAATGCCAGAAGAAAAAGATCAGTTACATGATGATATAAATGCAGAAAATACATTTGGAGATAATGAGAAAGTTGTGAAAGAGACTGTTGTAAGAAATAAAGAATTTCATGAGGCATTAAAGAAAGCATATGAAGAAAAAGATTATTCTATGCTGGAAAAAGTAATGAAAGATGAAAAAATAAAATTTTATAATTCTCCGGAACAGGCAAAAGGAGGAGAAAAGAATAATTTTACAATAGTAATGAACAAAAATGCTCGTAGAGACTATTCGAGAGGTCAAAATTATTATGTAGTAGATGCGATTAATCCCAATCATTACATAGAGTTAACAAGTACCTATAATGAAAAACAAAAACGAACAGATACGTCTTATACGGTTTATAAAAATAGTGAGGTAATATTTGAAACCAATGATAGATTGACGGATGAAGATGTTCAAAAGGCTGCTGTTACAAAAAGTTGGAAAGGTTGGAATCCAAGATGGAATGAAATCAGAGAAGAAATTAAAGAAGCGGGGGGATTTAAACAGGATGCTCATTATTTTGTATTTAATACGCAAGCGGAGTTTGAGAATTATAGATCGCTGTATGAGCAGAATGTAGAAAGATATACCATTAAACCGGAAGATATCATTAATGGTATGGATTATACAGAAGCGAAGGCAACAATAGATATGCAGATGAAAACAAATCATTTTTTTGTGCAGATGCGTGAGCAGGGATTGTCGCAAGGTGAAATAGAAAAAAACAGATTGTCAGAACAGGACTTAAGTAAGTATGAAGCAGCGCAACAAGTAGATTATCGTATTTTTGTCAATAATATGACGCAAAAGGAAACAATATCAAAACTGGAGGAACTCCAGACAAAAATTATTGAGAAACAAAATGAACTCCAGCAAATAAATATGGAATCTCCAATACAAGCAATGGATCAAAATGAAGAAATATTAAATCAAATAGATGATTTGAAAGGGCAGCATGATTTACATGCAAAGCTGCTTTTAAATTTGTCCTCTGAGGAGCGAATGTTACTTGCGTCCCAGGCAGAACAGATTACAGAGGAAAAAAGCAAAAATCAAGATGCATCTAAATTCCTTAATAATTATAGAGCAAAAAACCAAATTAAGGAAAACAATTTGGATTTGAAGGATTATTCAAGAGAACAGCAGGAGGAAATAAAAAAGGGTCTGGCAAATGGATTGAGTATAGAACAGGTAAAAAATTATATGGATCTTAATATTAGACCGGAGGAAATGGAAATTCGAAGAATCGGTTTTGAAGAAGGTTTAAAAAATGTGGAAATTGAACATTGCGTAAAACTATATTGGAAAACAAAAGATTACCAGATTATAGATAATGCAATGGCTGGATATAATGCTGGATTAACTAGAGAGCAGATTGAATTATGTGTAGATATAGAAATTTTACCAAGAGTGAGAGAACAACTGATGGAAGGTATTATTGAAAAGATTCCAGAGAACAAGCTACTGGTTATTAAAGATGCAACTAAAAATAAAAAAACGGAACAGGTTGAGTATGTAAGTATTCTCCTTAAATTCGCAAAAGAAAATGCAATAACATTAGAGAATATGCAACAGATCACAGAAATAGATAGTGTAGATGCGTTAAATAATATTTATTCCGGCTATAAAAGCGGGCTTAGTATGGAAGAATTAAAGCCTGCATTTGAAAAAGACATTATGCCAGAACAAATTAACGGAATTGTAAAAATTTTGGTGGATGAAAAGAAAAACCTCAAATCGAAACAAGGGGAAAAGAGTAAAGAACCATCCAAAATTCAATTCCAAAAGGCACATCAATGGGCTGAAAGACAAAATCAGAGAATGAATCTCAACAAGGAACAATCAAAAACTGTAAGTAAAGAGCAAGTTGAAAATATAAGGTGATTGCAGGAGGAATTGAAATGCCTAATGAAAAGAGGCATACGGTAGAATATTTGCTAACAGCAATGCTGGCAATATTTATATTGTATTGCATGGTATACATTTCTAATACGATTGACATGCCTGAGTATAAGAGATGCCTTAAGGAACAGGGAATGGCTGAAAATGAGATAGATATAATAAATATTTATAACATCACAATAAAGCGTGCGGAGAATGAGGAAAAAATAGCATTTACAAAAAGTACTTTAAAGTATGTAGGGTATGGATTAGTGATTGATGTTGTACTTTTTGCTATGTTGAATGTCGAGTTGAGCAAAAAGTATGCGCAGGAAAGAATGTATGGTGATGCTGAGTGGGGAAAAGTCAAACAGTTTAAACGTATTTCAGGAAAAAAAAAGAAGTTTTATTTTACGGATCATGCACCCTGGAAATATTTTTTACATATAAAGGTGTATTTATGTTCTTTTAAAAAGGTGTGGAAAGAGATGAAAAATGGAAAATGAAAAAAAAGAATGGTTAGATGGCATTGCAAGCGAAATGTCGGATTTGGAATTAGATGAGCGAAAAGAGGCTTTTGATTATTTTTCTGAACAACAGTCTCGTGTCAAGAATTGGGGTAGGCAATATTGGAACCCAAATGGAAACCGTAGTCTTTTGAGAAATGTTAAGAAAGAATATGTAAATGAGCTTGAACGGATAAAAAAAGAAAGAAATTCTTCGTCGCAAATGATTCTGTCAAAAAATGTTCAAATTTCTCTATATAATGGGGAAATCAATAATAATATGCTAGTTATGGCTGGGTCAGGACGTGGAAAGACATACTCTTTGGTACTGCCAAATGCTGCGCAGGCAAATGCAAGTTATGTATTTTCAGATCCGAAAGGAGATGTACTTCGGAGAATTGGTACACATTTGACGGAACAGTTGTACAAAATAAAGGTTTTAAATTTGATAGATATGGCACAATCCAATTCATATAATCCTTTTCATTATCTTAATAAAGAACATGAAGAGGATGTAATGACGTTGATTGATTCTATCATGAAAAACACAGATGGTGACAAAAAATCTAATGATCCATTTTGGGAAAAGGGTGAACAACTTCTTTTACAATGTGTATTTTTTTATATGTTGTATGAATTAAGGGAAGATGAACGTAGCCTTCCTAAAGCATTGGAGATTTTACGTCTGGCAGAAGTACGTGAAGATAATGAAGGGTATATAAGCGATTTTGATGCAATAATGCAGCAACTTGGATATGAACAGTTTGACCTGTTTGATGATACAAATGAGGCTTGGGAAGAATTGGTTCTTGATGCCGAAAATGGTGATTTGGAAAAACAAAAACTTGTCAATCACTATATAGAAGAAAAAAAACGACAGGAACAATACAGAAATAATCATATTGCATATATTCAGTATAAACATTTTAAAGCGGGTGCAGGAAAAACCGCAAAATCGATTATCATTTCTGCAGTAGCAAGGTTGGCACCATTTAACATAAGTTCTGTAAGAAATATGAGTTTATATGATGAAATGGAATTGGATCGCATAGGTGAAGAGAAAATAGCTTTATTTATTGTAATGCCACCAACAAATAAAACTTTCGAGTTTATAAGTGGAATGATGCTTACACAGTTATTTTCAGAATTGAATAAATGTGCGAATGTCAAATATGCAAAACAAGGTGCGAGGCTTCCTATACCTGTAAGGCTTATATTAGATGAGTTTAAAAATACGGGAAAAATACCAATGTTTACAGAAATTTTGGCATATGCACGCAGCCTTGGTATTTCAATAATGATTATTTTGCAATCCTTGGAGCAGCTAAAAGTTATGTATGAGAAAGAATGGCAAGTTATTTTGGATAATTGTGCGTCAGTTATTCATATGGGAGGAATCAAAAATGAAGATACCATAAACTATCTTTCAAAACTACTTGGAAAGGGTACTTTTGATAAGAAAAGCTATTCTGAATCAAGAGGAACAAATGGAAGTACAACGCGGCAGTTTGATAAAGTCGGTATTGAATTAATGACACCTAATGCAATATCTCAGATGGCATTACATAAATGTATTTTGTTTGTGGACGGTTATAAACCTGTGTATGATGATACGTTTGATTTTGCAGATCACAGATTTTTTTCCAGATCGGAGGATGGTGGAAATCTCCCCTATGAGGTTAATTCGGATGAGATAAAGCATAAACAGGAATTGTTTAAGCTTTACTTAAAAAAAATAAATCTTGAAGATACAGAAGAAAATGAACGGCTTGATTTTTTGGGTAACACACTTGCAACTATTTTTACAAAGATGGATCAGGTCCGTCACAACATAGAAAGGCAAAAATGTGAATTACATATTCAAAATATAGAACATGTGTGCAATGCAGTTAGTCAGAAAGCGTTTGATGTAATGCTGAACTCTGGAATAGAAACACCGACAGTAGAAAAAACACTTTATGTGGAAAGCGAAGCTATAAAAGAGGTTAGAAATAGAAAAAGAGGTGAGGAGACATTAATAGAACGTATTAGTAATAATGCTTTTAAGGCTCATTCCCTTAATGATGAGGAAATTGTGAATATTGTTAAAAATACTATATCAGTGCAAAATGTAACTTTTTCATCCGGTGCTACTGTTAATGATATAGATGCTGCTATAAATAGAGTGGTAAATGGTATGTTTTCAGATGAAAGTAATACAAGCAGTGCTGAGTCTTCTGATAGTAGTGATATGGAAGAAAAACAAAATGAAGATGTAAAACATATAGATCAACCAACAAGTAATGAAAATGCTGAATCTTCTCACGGTGAGGAGATTGATGTAGAAAATATAGCTGAAAGTGAATCTACAAAACACTTTTTAGAACATAAGGAGTATGAAGAACAACAATATTTAAATGATATTAATGCAATGAAAAATGCAAGAGTTCGAGATGAAAAAAAGAATGAAGAAATGACTTTTTTAGAATTATCGAAGCTGGAAAATGATCATTTCTCAAAATTAAATTATGAAGAAACTGATAAAGGAGGAATAGATCAATTTGATGATAACTTAAATGCACTTATGGAAGAAATAGATATTTAATTAAACTTTATGAAAAGAGAGGACAAAGAAATGACTAAGAATACTGAAAAAAACATGATTGATATGGTAAAAGACAAAGTGCAGAAAGTATCTGCTTATCTGTATAAAAATAAAACAGCAATAGCAACAATAATGTGGGTTGTATTACTGATTACACCCCAAATTATTTTTGCTGATAATGGAGATTCTGAATGGAAATGGCTTACTGATATTATTACTAAATGGATAAAACGTGTAGGTGGTTTATTTATGTTAATAGGAGCAGTGGAATTTGGACTTGGATGGAAAGACAATCGAGCAGATGATAAGGTGCAGGGTGTAAGGATTTTAATTGCTGGCGTAATTGTATATGGAGTTGGATTCAGCGCAAAAACTTTCTTAAAATAGGAGATGAGATATTACAATGACAAATATATTTGATTCTATGCGTACGGGAATGATAAATAGTATAATTGATTCTTTTTCGGGATTTGACCAATATTTATCTGATTCTTATACGGCATTAACAGCAAATGTTTTTTCGGGAAATTGGGCTGCAATAGCAAATAGTATAAGTGGAATCATTAAGCCGACAGCAACTATGATTTGTGGAATCTGTTTTTTGATTGAATTTTTAAAAATTACAATCAATGGAGATGTCATTAAATATGAATATCTTATAAGGGTTTTTGCAAAGTTGTGTATTGCGAAAGCATCTATAGATATTTCAACAGATGCATTAAAACTCGTGTTTACAACTGTATCTAAATGGATTACACAGGTTAGTACAGACACAATAACGGTTGGAAGTCAACTTGCTACATCAGCACAGACAACATTAAATGATAGTAACTTTGGAGAAGTATTTGCAATATGGCTGTCAAGTTGCTTATTTATATTCTTTTTGAAGATCATAGGAATAATGATTAATGTAATGGGATATGCTAGGTCATTTGAGTTGACGTGTGTCAATTCAGTAGCTCCATTACCGTTTGCATTTCTTTGTCTTGATGATGGAATGGGAAGTGGTTCAAGAACATTTAAAAATTTTGCTTTTGTGTATATAGCGATCTGCTTGCGTGGATTATTTATGGTAATATCCTTATCTTTGTTCTGTAAACTTGCAGGATCAATCTCTTTTTCAGACTGGACAAGCGGTTTATCTGATCTACTGGTATTAAGTCTGGTTCTTCTTATGGCATTGGTTAAGTCAGATCAATGGGCAGGACGATTATTAACGGCATAAAAAGGGGGTACAATTCATGATTGCAGTGCGAATACCAAAGGAGATTAGGGAATACAAAACAAAAGTTTGGAAAAGATTTACAGCAAGAAATTTGTTGGCTATATGCTATATGTTTTTGGTTGTAGGTTTTTGTTTTTTTCAGATTAGACCGATTGTTGGTATGGATAAAATGGAAGATATTATTTTTGTTTTGTGTTTGCCGGCTGGAGTTTTGGGATTTTTACCACAAAAAAATGGATTAAAACCAGAAACACAAATAAAAATGTTGGTACGTTTTTATTTGATAAAACCTAAAAAAAGAAAATTTGAGTCAATTAATTTTTTTGATTTTAGTTATAAGGGAGAACACAATGTTAACAACACACAAAGAAAAGGAAGAAAAAATTAATATAGAGGAAGCTTATAAAATCTATAAGGAAGAAGCAGGTGAACAAATTGAAGAAATTGAATTAAAAAAATCTTTTTTCCAAAAATATAGAGATAAGGTAGAACAGCAGGCAGATATTAAACGTAAGATTAAATCAGAACAGAGATATTCGGATACGGATCGTAAGTTGGAAAAAATGAGAATGGAATGTGAAAGTATTCAGTTACGACAGAGGGAAAATCCGAATTACATTCTATCTAAAGCAGAGAGAAGAAAACAGCTTGCATATATGGAAGCAGAAAGAAAAGCAAAATTAAAAAAACAGGATGATGAAAAGAAAGAACTGCTACGAAAAGCAAAGCGAATGAAAAGAAGAAGATCTGCAATGAGTAATGTGCCTAAATCTGTGCAGGAAACAATTCCATATATTGCTGATTATGAAGAAGGAATTTTCGAAATTTTGGAGGGGGTGTATTCCAAAACTTTTGAGATGCAGGATATTAACTATCAGGTATCCAAAGAAGCGGAACAGATTGCGATTTTCTGTAAATACGGAGAGTTTTTAAATTATTTTTCTGAAGATATGCTGGTAAATATAAGCATTGTGAATAAAAGGGCAAATCAGGAAAACCAAGAAGATGAGATTACATTTAAAATGCGACATGATAATCTTAATGAACACCGGAAAGAGTATAACAGGATTATCATGCGGCAGCTTGCAAGTGGAAAAAATGATATGATACAAAATAAGTATGTAACAATAACACAAAAAGCCAATAATCCATTTGAGGCAGTTCTTAGATTTCACAGAACCCAGCAGGATGTTATTAATAATTTACAGCATATTGGTGCAAATTCCAGAATTTTATCTACAACGGAAAGACTTTCTATACTGCATGATATTTTCAGACCTAATAATGTTGGGGCGTTTCGGATTAACTACGATTTTATAAAGAAACAGGGAATATCATCAAAAGATTATGTGGCTCCGGCGAGCTTTTTCTTTGATCGAGATTATTTCCAAATTGATGGAAAATATTATCGCGTTATGTTTTTGAATAATCTTCCGGCATCAATTACGGATGACTTTATTGCCCAAATCTCTAACACCGATTTTCCATGTATTATAAATATAATGGTTCATCCGGTAGAACAGGCAAAAGGTTTAGATCGAGTAAATAAGCAGATAACTGGAATGGAAGCAGAAAAACGTGAAAGTGAAGACGCTGCTATTAAAAGTGGCTATATAACAGCCACCATATCACATGACTTAGAGCATTCGTTAACGGAAGCAATAGAATTAAGAGACGACATGATTAATAAAAACCAAAAATCGTTTCTAACGTCAATAACAGTTATGGTATGCGATGCGATGACAATGGAAGAGTTAAATGAAAATTGCGATACGCTAAAAAAGGAAGCGAGAAAGTACACTTGCACATTTCAAACATTAAATTATCAGCAGGAAGAAGGAATGTATCAGTCATTGTTGTTAGGTCATAATGCATTATTGATAGATCGGACACTTACAACGGAAAGTCTATCCATTTTTATTCCTTTCACTTGTAGTGAATTGTTTCAACCTGGGGGCTTTTATTATGGAATAAATTCTATTTCAAAAAATTTGATTTTATCAAAAAGAGTGAACCAAAAGTCGCCGCATGGGTTTGTACTGGGATCGACAGGAAGTGGAAAAAGTTTTGCGGTTAAACGTGAAATGTTGAACGTGATTTTAAATATGTCAGAGGATGAGGCGGATTTGATTGTTATTGATCCGGATAACGAATATGTAGGATTTATTTCTGCCTTTGGAGACATTGCGGAAATAATTGATATTTCAGCAAATTCCACAAACTACATTAATCCACTTGATTTGTCCAAAAATTACAGTGATGACGATGCCGATCCTATGACGCTGAAATCTCAATTTGTCATGTCTTTGGTAGAAGGAATGATGTCAGTAGGTGATACGTCTCATTTAGAAACTATAATCACACCGATGCAAAGAACTATTGTAGATAGGGCATTAAGGCATACATATGGTAATTATTTAAGGAATGATTATAATCCGGATTACCAGCCAACTTTAGTAGATTTTCAATCTGAACTTAATCATGAAGCAGAGTTATCGGAAGAAGGAAATATTGTTGCGCAATCTGTAGAGTATTACACAAAAGGATCAATGAATGTTTTTGCTCATAGAACAAATGTGGATTTAAAAAAGAGGCTAATTGTATTTACAATCAGGGATTTAGGTGGACAGCTAAGACAGATTGGATTATCAATTATCTTGGATTTTATATGGAACCGGATGGTGCAAAATTCAAATTGCCAAAAATTGACTTTTTTATATATGGATGAAGTTCAGACTGTATTTGCAAATGAATTTTCTGCAAACTACATTGAAAATCTGTTTAAACGTGGTCGAAAATATGGTCTTGTAATTACAGGTATAACTCAGGATGTAGAAGGATTGTTAGCCAGTCCAAATGCGAGAAAAATGATAAGTAATTCAGGACATATTATTATGTTAAATCAATCCGATTCTAACCTTGAAGAATTAGCTACAATGTTACACTTATCGGATTCGCAAAGAAATTATGTGACGATGTCGGAAGAGGGATGTGGATTACTTTTTGCAGAGAAAGTAATCGTACCATTTAATGATTCTTTTCCGAAAGATAGCTATTTATACAAGTTAATGTCAACTAAATTTGGAGAAAATTTCAATATTGAAGAAGGAGATGGAAAACTTACGAATGAAGATGCAACCGAATTAAGAAAACGTTTTAAGTTGGATGAACTAAAGCAAAAACAACTTCAAAGAAAAGAAAAAGACAATGTTGCAGAAAAAGAACAGCGGGAAGAAAAAACGGACATAATCAATGATGTTGATGAAAATATCAAAGTCGAAAATAAAACGATTCATCAGGATATCCAACAGTTATTTAAAACAATGGATGGTAATGGTGAATTGCTTCAGCCTGAGGGGGTGTATTATGGGATAAATCCCAGTTCAAAAAATTTGGTTTTATCAAAAGAATTGGAACAATCCACTCACCGTGAGGAGACAACTTTAGATTTTGAAAAAAATTCGGGTTTAAGTAAAGAAGATAGGGGTAATGAAATGCAGGATTCCCCTGGTGTTCATGAAACAGAAGAAGATGGCGGTAAACAAAATAAAGTCGATGAAATTTTACAGGATATGCCAGATGATATGAGGAGTATTTTACTCGACAGACTTCTGAAAAACGAAAAGTAAAAAAGAAATGTGGGATGGTAGGATGCTTTCCATCCCATTTTCTAAAGGTAAAAGTAGCAAATGAAAAAAACAACAATAACTACGTCAGGTAATTTCCATAAAAAAGAATATGAGAAATTAAACAAAACAGAACAGTACGTTGACAGCGGGGAAAAAATACATACAACATCCAAACATGATATAAAATCGCAGGTTGTTGGGGGAAGTGGGACAGTAAATACAGCGTCGTTTGCTCATAATGTAGAGCGTATGAATGAAAAAAAACAACAGTCTAATGTGTATAATCCTGAAAAACGTTATGAGGAAAAACAAAGACGGGAGCAGGGATATGAAAATAGGGTTAGAAACAACCAATCAGTGTATGTGGGGCAGGGACTTAAGACTGATATATCCAATGTAAATAGTGAAAAAACACAGGAAAATCATAACGCTTATAAACAAAGTTCTGAGAATCAAACAAAAGAAAATGGAGATAAGAAGGAAACAAAGGAGAAAGGAACATATGATTATGTAAAAAATAAAGAAAAAAGAAATAAAGCACCACTGGTATTGGATAAGAAAAATAATATTCATCTGACAGATATGTCTAGGAAGTATATCCAAAATCAACTACAGAAAACAAATGATTTGGGATTAAATGCGATTGGACTTGGGATTACTGGAACCTATGCATTGAGTCAGTATTATAAGATTTCAAATAAAGGATTTGGAATTACAAAAAAAGCAATAAGCCAGACAATCAAGTCTGGATATCATATAGGTACGGGTGTATATAAGTATACTGCAAGTACAATAAAACGTGTACAGCGTTATGGTGTAAAGAAAACAATATATCATCAGATACAACGAAATCATATAATTCATACAGCAAAATTGCTGACATCTAAAAATATTAGACATAGGAATAAAGGTATACAGGTAATAAAGCAAGACGGAAAGTTTTTGGTTAAAGGGTTTGGAGCAACAACTGTAAAAATGGGAAAGGCAACTTTAAAAACTTCTGTCAAAAGCGGAAATTATATTGTAAAAACAGCTATTGGGCAGGGAATAGGTATTTTTGATGATGCCTTAAATGAAAGTGATGATATAGGGGTACAGACACTTGCAACCGCACATAAGTCTGTACAAACAATAAAGGCAACTGCAAAAGCTTCTAAAGAGATTACGAAATTTGGAATAAAGGCAACAGGGTTTTCGTACCGTGGTATTAAAACGGGAGTAAAGCTAGGTGTTAAAACAGGTAAAAAAACCGTTAGTGCTGCAAAATATATTCAAAAAAATGGTTGGAAAAGAGCTGGACAAAAAGTAAAAAGTAACGTGAAGACAGGTGTTAAAAATATATTCTCAAATCTGTTGAGTGGCTTAAAAAATTTATTACTTGCAGGAATGAAAGAATTGCTAATTGGTGGTGCTGGTATAGGAATTATAGGATTAGTTGTAATTTTGACAACACCCTTATTGTTATTTGGAGCTTTTTTTAGTGGAGAGGCAAAAGATGAAAATGATATAACTTGGAGTATTCATGATTATGTATCAGCAATGTCACAAAAACAGGTAAAGAGTTATGCAGATGATGTCATTGGTTTGTATAACAAATTAAAAGACGATAATGAAATCATTACTCTATACAATAATTTAAGTGGAGAAGAAATTGCAATAGAAAAGGATACGATATTAAGTTCAATACCGAATGCAGATGACTTTACAAATATTATAGAACCGGTATTCAATGTACTTATGATTACCAGATATAGCATGACAGTAGAGGAATCACAAAAAAAAGAAACATATGTTTATTTGTGGAATTTACTTAATAATCTTTATTCAGAAAAGCTAAGTATGGAACATTGTGATTCGCCGGATGAAGATGGGGTGTATTATGCGAAGGAAACATGTTTAAGATCATCTGATACAAAATATCACAAAAAATATAGTGGAAGGAATTGCTGTGAGGAGTCGTATTCATGTAAAGGTCATACATCATACTGTACAGATTTATCTAAGTGCACAAATAAGACTATAGCTGGTAAGTGTGGAGGACATACAACATATTGCACTGATGCAGATTTAAAAAGTTGTACAAATAAGGAATATCATTTTAAATGTAATGGATACAAAGAATGCCTGGGACATCGCAGAACCAGAATAGTAATGGACTTTAACGGCATTAATGCATTGATAGCAGAAGAATGGGATGATCGGATTAATGAACTGCAGTTAAAAGATACACTGACTGATAAGGAAACAGAAGAATTAAAGTTATTAATTTCTAATCGGAATTTTTGTTTGGCATATGTGGATTTTTTAAAACTTCAAGATGACAGTTATAGCACGGATTATAGTGTGACTGGAAATGTGACAGGCGGTAATGGTAATGATACAGTTGATTTGGGGCAGTATGATTTTGACGAAAGTATAGGTGCAAAAATAGCGGAAGCTGGATTACAAAAGATTGGATATAATTATGCTTTTGGAGGATTGACTTGGTGCAATGATACAACCAAAAAAGGAAGTGTAGGGATAGATTGTTCAGGTTTTACCTATATATTAACAAAAGAAATAACTGGAAAAACAATACCTAGAACGGCCGCAGCGCAGTCTCAAGGGGGGATATCTATTAATAGTTTAGCAGATGCGAAGGCAGGTGATTTCATATTTTATGGTAGAAATGGAGTAACTGGTGTTGGACATGTGGGTATTTATCTTGGTAACGGGAAAATAGTACATGCTTCAAATCCAAATGATGGGGTAAAAATTTCAAATGCGACATATAAACAAATTCTTGCTATTAGAAGATATTGGTAAAAAGAGGTATGTAAATGGAAAAATTAAAAATGGGAATACGGGTATTTGTATTAATGTTATTAATGCAGGTTCACGTTTTTGCAACTCAGGTTTATGAAGAAAGTGAAAATATAACAGATACCGAAAGCGTTGTAGGACAGGATCTTACAGAAAAAAACGAGACTAATAAAACAGGACAGGCTGCATTTAATATACATATAAATGTTCCAGATGGATTCATGGATGAAATTCAGCTTTTGTTTATTAGTCAAGAAACAGAGGATGAATTTGAATGCGTACTGACACAGGAAAACCAGTATGCAATGTCCTTTTTATTAAATGGTAGCCAAACATATGATCTTATGTACTATTATAAGAGTTATAAAGAATATGAAATTGCAGAAATACCAGATTATTATGAGTGCGGTACAGAAAGTTTATGGGATGTGACATATGATATGATCGTACGATCTGAACCAACTAATAAAAAACTTACACCGTTATTTGGGGATATGGATGAAACAGAATTAGAACAGCAAAATTTTGTTTCTGATATTTTCCCTGGTATGTCAGAAGATGATGTGATTGACTGGTATTACAATAAGATTAAGGAGATTCGAAAGAAGCAGATTGAGGATGATTGGTCACCTTTTGTAAATGGAACAAAGAACAAATCATCAAAAAAAATATTTAAAGGTGTGAGTGGAACAAATGAGGAATGGGATGAGTTGTCTGATGAACAGATACTGACGTTTTATTATGCATGTGTTTTACCATATATTATTATTCAAAATAACGATTTTGATTATGATGAGTATATGGATAAGTTGGAACTGTTCAGTAAACAATGCAAACAACTTAAAATGACAGATCTTTATGATGTTACAGAACGTTTATGGCAGTATATATGGCAATATCAGAGAGAGAAGCACCAAATGCCTAATTTTGCAACAAATTGCTTGACAATGTTTCGATCTGAAAAAAATCAAGAAAATTTGACTAATGATATATCTGAAAAAGAACAATCAGGTAACAACTCTGATAATGTGAATACGCAGAGTGAAGAAGGACTGGGAACAATAATAATAAGGATGTTACTTAATCATATTTGGTCATGGGTTCTTTTTATAATTAGTGGGATATTGTTAGTCTATTTAAGAAAAAAAGCAAAAGATGATAAAAAAGGAGTAACGAAAAGATGAATAAAGAGACTGAACAAAGTTTAAAGGTAATTGAGAGAAAAATTAAAAAACAGGAAGCTTTAGTAGAGGTAAAAAGGCAAAAATATACCATGGTAGCACAGGATTATACGAATGCTGAAAATGAACTCAAATCACTTAAAAAAATAAGGGATCGGGAAGTCGAAAAACAACGAATGCAGCGTTTACAAAATGTATGCAGTAAAAATAACATTGATATTTCTGTTGTAACGGAAATGATTGAAAACGGAAAAATGAATATTTTATTAGAAACAGTAAAGGAAGCAGAAAAGCAAAAAAGTAGAGAAGAATCTTCTCACCGTGAGGAGGATATTTAGTGTATACGTTATGTGTAGCGGAGAAACCTTCTGTAGCAGAAGAAATAGCGCATATTCTAAACGCAGATAAAAAAAATACGGCGGAAGGATATTATGAGGGAAATGGATATTTAGTAACCTGGTGTGTAGGACATTTGGTAGGTCTTGCCGAACCTGAAGCATATAGTGAAAATTTTCGAATGTGGAGCATGGACGTAATTCCATTGATACCTGCAAAATGGAAACTTACAATCATAGAAAATACTAAACATCAATTCTATAATGTAAAAAAATTACTTAATAGGGAAGATGTTGAATTGGTTATAGATTGTGGTGATTATGGACCACAGGGACATTATATACAATGGCTTGTGCGTGTAATGAGTGGATGTAAAAAACCAGTAAAAAAGTTATGCGCTAAGTCTATAACAGACAATGAATTACGGCGAGCATTTACAGAATTAGAGGATATAAATAAGTTTAACTATATTATTGTTGGACAGTTTACAAAAGCAAAAGCTGACTGGATCATAGGAATGTGTCTCTCCAGATATTTTTCTGTTAAATACAGAGAAAATCTAAACAAGGGAGAAGTATTGTCTGTGGGAAGAGTACAATCTGCAACATGGAATTTTGTTGTAGAAAGATATTATGAGATCAAGAATTTTGTGCCAAAGCCTTATTATCAATTACAAATTACAACGGAAAACGGTGTAAAAGCAATTTATTATGATGGAAATAATAATAAGATTGACGATGAATACAAAGCAAAAGAGATCGAGGTGAATTTAAGAAAGCAAAACAAAGCATGTGTCGAAAACGTTATTATTGAGCATAAAATGCTAAATCGCCCGCAATTATATGATATAACTAGCATTCAACGGGATGGAAGCCGTCTATATGATTACAGTCCAGAAGAGGTGCTACAGGCTTTACAAAATTTGTATGAAAAAAAATTAATGACATATCCGAGAACAGATAGTAGGTATCTTAATACAGATGTTGCCGAGGAGATGCAGCAGCGTATACAGGATATATCTTTAATTAAGCAGTATTCTGTGGTAGCTGAAACATTATTAAAAAAGGGATTGAATCTTGACAAAAGGATTGTCGATAATAAAAAAATTGAAGATCATCATGCCTTGATTGTTACAGAAAATATTAAAAATGTAAATTTTCTGGAATTAACAACAAAAGAAAAAAACATTTTGAATTTGGTAATAAGTCGAATGTTATTAGCTTTTGATACAGTAATGAAATATGACGAAACAAGAGTGTATTTGAATGTGGCAGGTCATGTTTTTCAAACAAGTGGAATAACGGTTGTAGATGAAGGATGGAAAAAAACAGAAAAAAAATTATTCCATAAACAGGAAAAACAGAATGATAATTTGCCCAAAATGGATATTGGAGAAGAAATACCTGTTACTGAAATAAATAGACTATGTAAAAAAACACAACCGCCACAACCATATACATATGATACATTGCTGGCTGCAATGAAAAATGCCGGTGATAAAATTGAAATTGGAGATGAAATGGTTCCAATGGGAATTGGAACAGGGGCTACGAGAGCTGGGATTATAGGAGAACTTTATAAGAAAGGATTTTTAGAAAATTTTACAAAAGATAAAAGAAGTTATATTAATCCTACGCGCAAGGCATTATTTGCAAGTACAGTATTTCCTAAAAGTTTATTGAGTCCGGAAATGACTGCAAGATGGCAGTACAAGATAAATCAAATAGAACAAAAGGAGTTATCGGCGGATGTCTTTATAGAAGAGGTAAAACATTTTGTGGCTGAAATTATCAATGAAGCAGAAAAAAATACAACAAGCTATAATGGTTTATTTTCTGATAATCAGGAAGTGGTAGGAAAATGTAGGTGGTGTGGGGAAAATATTTATCAGAAAGGAAATATATATAAATGTGAAAATGAGAAATGTGGTTTCTTCATAAGCGCAGAAAAGAACGCAATATCATTATTTCATTATAAGAAACCGCTGTCCTTTAATCAGATTAAGAAATTACTTTCTGATAAAGGACTTACATTAGAATGTAAAAGTAAAGTTGGAAATCAATATACAGCGAATTTTAAAATTAAAGCAAAACCTAAATTTGATGGCGAAAAAAAATATCCTGATATTTATATGACTTTTGTGCCTCGGAAAGTTAAGAAAGATAGAGTGTAGAAAGTGCGAATGGATTGACTGTCAACTACCCGTCACTGAAGAATGGTGCATTAAAGTCTCTCTGTAAATGTGATCTTCTGTGCTAACGACTGGGCTGATGGCTCCTTGAATGAGCCTTCAGCCCTTGTTTTTTTACATAGTTAAATGAAGCAGCTGTAAGTTCACTTACTTTAAAAACATATACAATACAAGCAATATAAAATGCGCAATAATTGCTGCTACTATCGCCACGCATCCATTTTTACTAATCAAACCAGCGATAATTCCAATAACAAGAGTAATAATTGTAAAAAATAAAAAATTCATTTCATTGTCACCTCTCTAATTTTTATAGTATTACAGTGTGATATTTTATTCATTGGCTCTTATATGATTTTCCACGAATGAGATATATAATACCCATCCCACCTGCACAAATTGCCATGATCTTAAAAGAAAGGCCATTTTTTATTGTTGATACCCTATATATTTGAGTGGGATTTTCTTTTTCAACGTATATTTGTATAGTATCTCCATTTTGATAACCTGTACTTGGAGCATCATAATCGTTTTCTGACACAGAATACAACAGATTATTGTACATATAGTTTATAGCATAACTTTGTATATAATTGTAATTATCTAAATCTGAACTCATATTTTTATGCCTTTCAACGTCAGTTACATTGGAAAGGGTTGCTGTTATTTTGTCACAGCTTTCTTCTATTTTCACCTTATTTATGTCTTTAATAATGCCAATACCTAAAAGTATTATAGCGAAGATTAATCCGATCATTCCAGGGAATATCCTAAAATATTTGTTCATAAGTGCTTTCTCCTTTGTTTTACAGATACAGCATTTTCTGCTTAAAAATACCAATGCTGTTATTTTATTTATATTTTAGCAGATAAGTTAATGACATTCAATAATGTGACAAAATATGTTGTATTTGTATAAAATATGAAGGATATATGATAAAATGATAAAAGAAACATAAAAAAGACATGTATAAGGACGACTGTAAAAATGGAAATGAATTATGCACAGATGTGTGAGTTACTTTCACAATATGAAAATGATTTTAATCAAAATAGGCAAAGAATAAAGGATATAAAAGATCTATTAGAAATATCTAAAAATCCGGAAAGCTATAAGGAGTTTCAATTAAAATCCGGAAAAAAAATTAATACACTGATACTTAAAACAGAACTGGCAAAGTTATCTATGAAAAATGATTCCCTAAAAGGGGCTATTTCAGCATTGAAGAAAGAATTGATGGAAGAATAAAAGGAATATGGGAGGAATATGCAAACTATGATAAATGACAATGAGAAAAAAAATATGTTTCGCTATTATGTGACACAAAGACCTATTGATATTGGTACAATTCCAAATGCAAAAAGTGCTGTTAATATCACTAGGTATGAGGAAAGAAAAAAATTACCAGGAGTGGATAGAGAGGTATATGGATATGTGGAATATACAACCAAACTTTCCAAAGCAGAGATTGAGAGTTATGAATTAACTGAGAAAATTTTAACAGATGGGAACACGTTGGAAAACAAAAAGGAAATTACTATAAATGATGTGAACATACGTTCTACTCACGGTGAGGAAAAATATGTTTATGTTATCCGAAAAAATAATGGAAAGTATCATATTGGTTGGACAAAAGATCTTTTGAAAGCAATAAGAGCATTTCCAGATATAGATAAGGTGTTGGGCGCATTTATTGTGCCAGAATCGTCTATTGCAAATGACTTCAAAAAATACCTTAATAAGCTGTCACATTTTAATATAGAAACGATGATTCTTTATCCTGAAAATATAAAAGAGCATTATGACAGGGCTGATGTTGTGGAACCAGTTAATGTAACGGATTTAAATGATAAATTGGGATTAGACATGAATAATATAATAAGAAAATTTGAATTTATGCTGAGTTCGGAAGATCGAGTAAATGAAATTTATAATCATATTCTAACGAATGGAGCTGAATCTTTAAAAGAGTTTTTAAATACAGAAGTGGATGAACATACAGCAAAGGAATATATAGCTGAGAAAATTCAAAATCGTATTCCGATAATAGAAGAAGTTGTAAAGGACGGGTGGAATGAAACAGATATATTATCACTAATGTCAGTAGATGAATTAAATGATGATTCAATGAAATATTCGTTGGATCAGGCAAAACTTTTTTTGCGGAATGGAATAAATACATTAGTGGTAGATTCAACAGGTAGAATTTTGCCTAAAAAGGCAAATGTATTTTGTGATTTGGATATAACAGAAAATACAAATATACAATATTTAAAAAATGGACTTCATGGGGCTTATTATATGGAAATATTTAAGGGAAATGGGAAGGCTGATTTATATACGGTATCACAGTTCTCGTTAACAAATGAATCCCAACTTGTATTGAAAGACTTTAATTCTGATGAAACAGAATATATTATAAATAAATTTGAAAATTTAAACAAAGAAATTTCAGATCATGATTTGGCAAAACACATTTCAAACTTCCTTAGCAGGACGGTAAATTCTGAAATAAAATCAGAAGAGGTTGAGGATATGTTAAAACATCGGAAGTTAAAAGAAATCAATGTTCTTTTGGATAATATTCCACAAAGCATTGAGACAGATGTGGAGAGAAATGAAGTAAAGTTTTTGGTAATCCAAAACATGACAATTAATAATAGAATAAGCGTAGAGCAATTTATTACAAAAGCAAAGGAAGATAAAAAAGAGTTTTATGAAATTCCAGAATATATAAAGGAAGATATTCAAGGTTTACGTTTAATTACAAGTAAAATTAGTGGATGCCTGCAATATTTACCGGAAATTGCTCAAAAAGATAAAGAATGTGTTTTAAATTGTGTAAAATTAGATGCCAAAGATTATAAGTTTGCTTCTGATGAACTTAAAGTAGATGAAGAGATTGTTATAGCTGCTTTAAAACAGGATAAAAGTATTATAGATGACATACCAGCTGCAGGAAGGGAAAAAATTGCAAATAAGAGTGTTTTACAGACTCAGGAAATAAGTGAAATATCATTAGAAAAAGGGTTGGCATTATATGCCTATATAGAAGATGATATCAGTGTGCAGCCGGTAAGCAGATATTTTGATGTAAATCGTAATAATGGATCGAAGAAAAATGTAGATGCCATGTATGATGAGGTGGCGAAAGTATTTAATAATGCAGATCATATCTTATTAAGATCTGGGAAAACTGCGGTATTAAAATTAAAGGATTTTCCAGGAAACGAAAAATATAGGGTGGAAAATTTTATGCAGCTTGTGTCTGACTTTGCAGAACTCCCAAATATGAAAAACTATGAGGTTGTTTATATTGATAATTCTTATATGGAGAGCAAAGAAGATATAGGAAAACTTTTTTTAAAAATTAACGGAGAGGAACGACCGAAGAATTTTTATGCGGATGGATTGGAAATGGGAGATATTATTGTAACGACAAAAGATGGAATTAATTTTGAAGCATATTATATCGATATGGAAAATACAGTAATTGCTCCAGAGATTATTGACACTACATACAAAAATCGGATAAATGAGAATTTAGATGTAAAGAAAGAAATAGAGTTATTAAGTCGTTTTCATGAAAATAATCTTCTTGATTCTTATTATGAAAAACGATTAACGGAATTAAAAAAGCAGTACGAGGAAATAATAAAGGAAGCAGAAAATAGAGATGGAGATGTTAAGGAAGAACAGAATATTGAATTATCTGTGGAAGAAAAAAATGATTTGAAAAAGATTGAGGAACAGGAAATAAAACAAAATATACTTCCTAAAGATCGTATTACTTATCATAAAGAAGATGGTGAAGTAATTTTAAAAATGGACGCTGTAAAAAACAAGGAAGAATTGGTTGAACGAAGAGAAAAATTACAATATAAAGATGATATTATAAAAAATATCAGTTATGCATATGCCATTGAGAGTACGAATGATTATCCAAATATGCTATCAGAGTATGATGCAGATGAAATAAAGAATGGTATTAATTATCGAATTGTGCAGATAGATAAAGTCAGTGGAAAAATTGTAAAGATAAATGAAAAACTATTTTCATCACAGGAAGTAGCGGAAGAATTTTTTGAAAAAACAATAAAAGAAAAAAATGAAAAAAATTACTTGGCTAGTTATGATGCTTTAATTTATAAAGCATTTGAAGTTTCTTCTGCTAAAAAAGATAATGAACTTCTAAAGGGAATTACGAATGTACTTGATAGTGAAAATTTTAAGGCATGGTGTACGGCAAGAGCTAATCAATTTTATAAGAAATATAGTTTAAATAATTCCTTGGCTATTTTTATGCAGAATCCCAATGCAAGTATTGTTTTTGGTGCAAGACAATGGCAGGATTATGGAAGACAGGTTAAAAAAGGGGAAAAAGCAATCCAAATAACAATACCTTGTAAACATGCTTACCAAAAGTATTCTGGTGGTCTTATGAAGGTTATAAAAAAAGAAATAGAGGATCAGATAAAAGAGGGAAAAGATTATGGTATATACCGACTGGGGGATAGTAATTTAACATTTATAGGAAATAAAACAGGATTGTATAGCATGCTGATAAACGATCAGGTTATCTTGAATAATATTGATGAAAACAGTCTCTCAAGATACATAGACACAAAAGTCATAGGAAAAGTTCCGGTGGCATTTACATCTGCAAATGTATTTGATATCTCACAGGTCGAGGAACCAGAATATTTAGCAATACGAAATTTAAAAGAAGAAGATAAAAAAGATTTAATGAAGGACTCAAATGGTAATCCGTTAAAAACTAAAAGTGGAGCCTATAAAGTAAAAAATACAGATGAGAGAAGAAAAAAAATAAATCCCATTTTGGATATGCATATTGATGATGCAAAAGAATTAAATGTGGATGAAGTATATAAAACACTACAGAACATATCAGAAAAAAATGGCATTCCTGTTAATGAGGAAAATATTAAAAGTGGGGCAAATGGATATTATCATCTTAAAGAAAAACGTATTGCGATAAAGAAAGATTTGTCTACTACACATAAAGTAAAGACTTGCATACATGAAATTACGCATTCGAGGATGCATAATAACAGTGAAAATATGCCTACAAGAATGAAAGAAGTCCAAGCGGAAGCTGTGGCTTATATTGTAAATAAGAGTTTAGGAATTAATACAGATAATTATAGCTTTAATTATATTGCAAGCTGGAGTGGAAGTAGAAGGATGTCTGAAATAAAGCAATCTTTAGACGTTATAAACAACGAAGCTGCCGCATTGTACGAAGAAATAAGAAGAGATATGGATGAACGTGGTGTACAATTAAAGTTAGAACCAATTAAGAATGAGGATTATGAATATGCGCAGTCAAAAATTTTGACAAGTGAAAGAAAGGAAAGTTATAAAAAGAAAATTGTAGACTATACAGCGGATTATATTGAAAAGAATGCCCAAGTTGAAAAAGAATATGATGCAATAACGGCAAAAATGAAAGATGTTAAGGATATATACATAGCCGAACAATATATCAATATACAAGAGGCCTATACAGCAATTATAAGAGAGCTGGAAATGACTGAAAGATTTCTGCAAAATATACAAGGTGAATTAGATATCACAAATACAAATTTTGATGCTATAGATACATGCATGGAAAAAATAAAAAAATGTAATGAGCGAATTACAATAATTGAGAATAAAATAAAAATATTACAGGAACAGCTTGCAGAATATGCGAAAAGCAATTTAGATAAACAGTTAAGTAAGATGGAACAATTTAAACTTGATTTTCAAAATAATGGCTACAAAGCATTACAGTCCATCAGAAATGAATATCCATTGTTGCAGGATATCAGTAAATCACAGATGCAATATCTTTCTGTTAGTCCACATATAGAGGAACAATTAATGAAAATTCCAAATCAAAGTAGTATGGAAGTATTTGTTTCATTGTGTATGGATCAACTTGAGAATGTAGAAAGTATAAAGTCTGAGAAAGGTGTTTTTGTAGAAATTGTAACTAGCGAATATAAAGATTTAAAACCGGGTAGCGTTATGCATATTAAATTGGCGGATAAGCAGGTAAATATGATTGAAAAGGGAATGCGTAAAACGAAAGAAGAAGAGCTTAAAAGGGGAAATTTAGTGCCAGCAGTACATGTGACAATAAATGTATATACCGAAACTGAAAAAGGAAATCTATTGGCACTATCTGGATTAAAATTAAAATTGGGGAATAAGCAACAAAAAGATTTAATTTCAGCAATTCAAAATCGTGCGGAAAATTACCCCAAATATGAACCGTTTCTTAAAGCATGTCAGGATTCATGTAAAGAAATGGATGTATTTAAAAATAAAAAAACACCACGAGTAGTTAGAATAGAAGATATAATGAAACAAACAACACACCAAATTGAACTTGAGAAGGAGTTGAATGAAAAAAAACAAAAAAAAGAAAAAGACATAGAACAAGAGGATATAGAGCTTCCCAAATTACTTAGAGCAAAGTCAGAAATAATAGATTTCAAACGGAGATCTGTTGACATAAATGAAAAGAATGAGATAAAAGAACAACAAGAATATAGTGAGATTGATAGATAAAATATAATTGACGAAAAGTAATAAAAAAGGTATAATTAATACACAGAAAGGGGGAGGATCTATTATAAATAGATCCTCTTAAGAGAATGGGAATTTTTTCATTACATCGAGAGGAGTTTGAAATCGAAAAGGTTACTCCGCTTGCGACAGAGGAAAGTATTTTAAGATTAAAAGAAGAAATAGAAGAAGAAAATGGATATGGATTTACAAAAAAATCTGGAATTTTTTTAAACTTTGATGAAATGGAGAAACAGGATGAACAATGATTTTACCTTGGAAGAGATGATTTATATTAATGCAAATTCAGAAGAAGGTCTGGAAAAAAGAAGAGAAAAAATCATGCAAAATTTAAAGTTGAATTATGCGATTGCCAATGATCTTATGAAAGCAGAAATTCTACCGTTGATCCGGAAATTAGAAAATTTTAGTGATGAAGATTTTATGTTATTAATTGAGCAGTTACCATTTGACACTGGTATATCACAAGATTTTTTACATGAAGAAAATTTAGATTATGATTAAGATTCGGTGGGAATATGGAATTATCTGGAAGAGTTAAAAATATTATTTTTAAAAATACAGAAAATGGATTTACGGTATTTGTACTAAAAAATGATGATGGGAATATTGTATGTAATGGTACATTTGAAAATTTAAAAAAAAATGAATATGTGATTCTGGAAGGAGAATATATCGTACATAAAAAATATGGAAGACAATTTAAGACCCTTTCTATGGGAACGCCAGATGATATATTGATATATGATTTAGAAACATATCTTGGAAATGGACAGTTCAAGGGAATTGGGGTTGTTGCTGCAAAAAAAATAGTAGAACGTTTTGGAACAAATGCAGTTAAAATTATTGAAAATGAGCCAAATAGACTTACGGAAATAAATGGAATTACAGAAAAAAAGGCATATGAACTTTCTAAGCAATTTCAAAAAAATAGATTAGAAAGAGACGCCATAGTTTTTTTGCAAAAATATAGTGTTCCTGTGAAAAAATGTATGGAAATATATAAGAAATACGGAGAAAAGGTTTACGAAGTAATTGGAAAAGATCCATATCGCTTAACGTATGATATTGAGGGAATTGATTTTGAAGCAGCGGAAAAGATTGAAAATAAAGTAGGTATCAAAGCAGTAGAAAGTCGTTTGAAAGCAGGGATTATGTATTATTTGAAAAACGATTTGAATAATGGAAATACATATTCAATCTATGAAAAACTTATAAGCGATACAACAGCTTGGTTAAATGTAGATGAGAAAAAAATATATATGGCATGTGATGCGCTGATTATTGAAAAAAAAATTATGGTCATTAATGTTGCAGATGAGAAACGTGCCATGCTTCCAGAATTATTTTTTTATGAGAAAGAGGTTGCCAAAACACTTTTAAAGTTGGATTCTGAAAAACATATAGAGAATGATGAGTATTTATTCAATATAGAAGCTATAGAAAGAAATACTATGATTAGTTATTCTGATGTCCAAAAACAGGCGGTTTATTTGGCTCAAAAACATGGTCTGTTAATAATAATTGGTGGGGCAGGGAGCGGAAAAACAGTTACAATAGATTTGATAACAAAGTATTTTGATGAATTAGGAAAAAAAATTGTTTTATGTGCACCTACAGGACGAGCTGCACAGCGATTGGTAGATTTGACAGGAAAAGAAGCAAAAACGATACATAGACTTTTGGGTATATCCAGTATGAACGATCAAAAGGAATATGGTTTTCAATTTTTTAAAAAGGAAAACGAACTTTTAGATGCTGATATAATTATTATTGATGAAATGTCGATGGTCGATATATTCATTTTTTATGAGTTGTGCCGTGTAATCAAGCCAGGAACAAGATTAATTTTAGTTGGAGATAAAAGACAGTTGCCATCGGTCTTGGCCGGAAATATTTTAAGGGATTTGGTGGAGAGTAATTGTTTCACGGTGCTTAATTTGCAAAGTGTTTTTAGACAAAAGACAGATAATGACATATTTTCAGCAATTAAAATGATTGAAGATAAAAAAATGCCTAATTTAAATATCTTAAGTAATGAGTTTTCTTTTTTAAAGGCAGTTGAGACGGATGATATAAAATATTTGTTAATTAGAGAATGTGAAAAGAAAGCAAAATTTTTGAATTGTAAAATAACTGATATACAAGTGCTAGTTTTGGAACGTAAAGGTAATTGGGGAGCAGAAAACATGAATATCTTTTTGCAGTCGTATTTTAATCCTCCCAATATAGAGCACAAACAGATTTCATATAATCATCTAAATACGAGTTATATTTTTCGAGAAGGTGACAAAGTGATGCATATAATGAATGATTATGAACGTAAAGTATATACAGGAAAATTGGATGATTTAATTTATAATGAAACAGGCTTATTTAATGGAGAAGTTGGGGTTATTGTAAAAATAGATCCTGATAAAGAAGAACTTATTGTAAAATATGATGATAATAGATATGTAATTTATCAAAAAAAAGATCTTGATCTATTAGAATTGGCATATGTACAGACAGTTCATAAATCACAGGGTGGGGAGTATCCAGGATGTATTTTATTTATGTTGGAAGACAGTAGAATTTTATCAATCGAACTATTATACACAGCAATTACCAGAGCAAAAAAAAGCCTAACTATTATTGGGCAAGAGCAAATTATAGTTAATGCTATGGAGAGAAACGTAAAAAGATATACAAGTTTGGTGGATCAATTAAATGAAGAGAAATTGTCATTAGAGAATAGATAGAAAAAATTTTGACAAGATAAGAATATTTTGTTAATATGGATTTGTTAATTCTTTATGAATTGACCGAAAAATACCACATGCATTCCGAGTTTTCGCGGACCAGAATGTATGTGGCTTGTATAACATATAATACACACAAACGCATATAGATCCCGAATATATGTATTATATATATGACATAAAATATACAGAAAGTGAAAACTATAGGTATATTTTATACATTGCATGGCAATGTCTTATAATATATATATATCATCTTTCATATGCGATGTCAAGAAAATACAAGTGTTTTATATGGCGAAAATGTTTTTGAATACAAATAAATCATAAAAAAGACACATTAGGACACTGATATGAACAAGATGAAACGTAATTTAGTTTTTAAAATTTTAAACTCAAATATAACGTCATATGAATTTGATCTGATTATATTTCTAACTACAATTCAGGAAGAGGATGGAACCGTAGCGTCTATATATTATAAAAATATAAAAGATAATCTAAAGTGTTCGGTTGCAACTGTCTATAATATAATCAATGGATTAGAAAAAAAAGGGTTTGTAAAAAAAGAAAAAAATTCTCCTCACGGTGAGGACTTTAATATTAGGATATTAGATAACGATTTCTCAAAGGACATCTTCCCAGTAAAAAATGATAACAATGGAGAAATTATAGATTGGAAGAAAAAATATACGGACTATATAGACACGGATTTTGTATTTTTATATAATTCGGAATTTAGAAAACTCCCGCTTGGCGCAAAAAAATTGGCATTATATTATTTGAATCGTTATGTCTCATCGGGAAAAGAAAAAACAGATCGTTTCTGGTATAGTTCAAAACACTATTTAAATAAAAAATTTTGCATGCATATAGGTGTAAAATCAAGGAGTTTAAAGAAATATTATAATCTGCTAAATGAATATATAGATGTTGCATATTCCTTGCAGCGTAAGTTAAATGAAAGATGTAAGGAAGCAAAGTATGATATTGTTGTTCTGAAAGAAAAATTCAAAGAACGTATTACTACTACTTTTTCTGAAAAAGGGAAAAATGTAACAAAACGTGTATATCCAACTTTTTTTGCTGATTGTTATAAAGTAATGACTGTTTGTCGGAAAAATCGAATTGCATATAATGAGCAAGAATTGATCGATACGGCAAGTTTAATGTACCAGTATGGAAAGATATTTGATAATTATAAAAAAATTAAAAAAGAAAGGACAGTAGAAGCTATACTCAGCTTGTGGGAAATACTTAAAGAATGTATTTTAAAGGTGTCTTTATTGGAACTGCAGCCTAAAGCAGTTCATAAAGAACTTATTACACATTTAAAGTATATGTATACATAAAATTTTAATGAAGTACATAAAAATAAAAGAAAACTATTATGTTGAAACGTAATAGTCTTTTTGTGATGTTAAAAAGCAGGAGAAATACCTGCTTTTTTTATTAAAAAAATTTTAAACTTAAAATTTATAGAACAATAATAAGTTTTTTTGAAAAAAAAATCATTTATTATATTTACAAACATTATTCATTCTAATTTTATACCAATATATGCGAAAAAAATAAATAGATAAACCATTTTTATTCTAATTCTGAACAGTAACATATTAGTAAAAAGTATGAAAAATACGGGGTTAACAGGAATTTGATTTATTAATTATATTCACCTCTACACCCATCACTTTTTATATAACACTCTATATGCCTAAAAAAATGTTAAATAAATGTTCCAATTTATGAATCAATATTGTAAACTTATATTAGTTTTGCTAACGCAAAACATCCATAAAATACAACAAGGAGATAGTGTATACTGTTGCTTTCCTGTAGTATATTTTCTCTTATGAAAGGATGGAAAAACGTTATGGGTGACTTGAAAATTATGAAAGATGAGGATTTTTTAGTTGTACAGAGTATTTTGAAAAAATATAACATGTCCTATCAAGATTTTTATTGTTATGCGGAAGGTTTTGCATCAAGCATAAGTACTGTAAGACAGGTTCGGTTTTCTCAGGAAGAATATAATTTAATAAAGAGGATATCGGATCACTTTGCGATCTCTTTTAATTCTTTTGTTAATATTTGCTTACGTGATTATTTGGATGGGCATAATGATATTATAAAAAAGAAAGAATTACTGCTTTTTTTAAAACAGAATGAAAAAAATGTGCGGGTCAATATAGATATGAATAATATTATATTCGCGAAGAGACTTTGTGATTTAGCCGTTTATTACGGAGTCCCATTGCCAGGCATGATAAGATTTATTGTTTTTAAATATATTTGGGATAATTTTGATATTTCGATAGATACTAACGGGCGGATCATTGGTATAGAGTATCAGGAAATAACTTTGAATTAATGTAATAAGGATTTTTTAAAGCAGAAGAGCAGGTTTCTAGCCTGTTCTTTTTTGAGTAGTATATGACATGTTGACACTATTTTTTCATAATGGTACAATATATATACATAAATTAAAATTTGTTTGATATTATTTTAGGTGCGATTATGTTAAGTGTAGAAAAATATGAAAAGATCATGTCATATTGGCAAGAGATTCAAAAATCAGATTTAGTAAACCGTGTAAATAGAGGAATAAGGCATAATATACGGAAAACAAAATATTATGATATGGCTCGTACAGGCAGTTATACTATCGTTATATCTAAAATAACTGGAAAGGGTACAGATATAATTCATTCGTATTTAACATCGTATAATGCTACTGGGGTATATAAATATAAATTTCCTTTGTGGTATTTAGCAAAGATTGCTGTAGCATTTGATATTGCAATAGAATATTTTATCGGTATTACGGATTCTATGCAGCCAACATGTACAGCAGAGGAATATTTGGAAGTATACGAACTGTATAATAATACGGATAAAATGGTTGTAGTTACAAATTTAAAAGTATTACGTGGATGTAGGGAATTGAAAAATAATACAGATATTGGGAGGTATTTAGGTATATCTGTCAATACTGTTAAAGCTAATTTTTCATCAGGGAAAAGTGTCAGAAAGAACTATTTTACATTAGATCAGTTATATAAATTAGCCAAAGGTTTTGATGTAAAAATAGATGATTTATTAAAAGAGGTAGTCTGATTTACTCACGGTGAGGAGATTTAAAATTGCAATTTCTGCCCCGGTGGGCAAGCAACAAAAGTTGCAGAAATTCGTGCAAAAAGTATGAACAAATGGGAATGATTTTACAGAAATCTCTTTTTGTTATTATGATATTTATGTTGACATTCCTACCTATAAAGGGTATAATTTATACATAAGTTAAGAACAGAAAGAGAAAGGAAGAAATGACATGAAAAAAATTGGATTCTTTAACTCGAAGGGTGGTTGTGGAAAAACAACTTCATTATTCCATATTGCTGGTGTGTTGGCAGATAATGGAATGAAGGTATTAGCGGTTGATTTAGATAAGCAGGGAGATACGACAAATGCTTTATTAAGTGAAGATGAAAGTGAATATTCAGATAATGGGAAAAATGTTTTGGATTTTTTCCGTGGGGATGCAGCTTTTGAAGATGTTGTAAAAAAGAACTACACGAAAAAAATTGGTTGCAGAAAACCAACATATGTCGGAATTGATGTATTACCTTACAGTCCTAAATTAGAAAATCAAAGACTGCTTAAAGAAATTGAGTTGAGCGATAAAATGGATGATTTTAATGAGTATGATTTTGTACTCATTGATTGTCCACCTTCGAATAGAGCAATCGAAAAAATCGTGTTAGAACAGCTTGCAGATGGTATTTTGGTTCCAATGTCAAGTGACCTTGATAGCATTAGAGGATATGGTGCCTTGGTTGATAAGGTAGATCAGGCACGTGAAAAAAATGTTAATCTCAATATTTTAGGAATTTACATGTCGATGTATGATGGACGTGTCGGAACACAGCGTGAATTGTTAAGCCTTATGAGAAGTAGTTTTGATACGTTCATTGATGTACAGATACCACATTCTGCAGCAATTGTAGATTCTAAGTTGGCTGGTAGACCGATTAGTTTTTATAAAAAAACAAATGTAAAGGATACGATGGAGCAACTTACACAGGAGATAATTAATAGACTTTAAAATCGTAAGTTAAAAATAGAAAGTAGAGGTATTAAAATGGCACTCAATGTAAAAAATTTAAACACAATTAAAAATGTAGCAAAAAAAAGTGATGAAAAATCACAAATTTTATCTTTAAAGATAATTGATAATGAAAATTTAATTGATTATCCAAGAAACAATGAGGATGTTACACAGACAGAAGATATTCAGATTGCAATTCGGGAAAATGGATTTTCAGATCCAATCGAAGTTACAGATTATGGAATGGAACCGGACAAATACATGATCGTATCAGGACATAGAAGAAGATGCGCTGGTGTGAAAGAGGGAATGACAAAGTTTCCATGTATTATTCGCCATTTTGAGAATGAGCAGAATATATATAATTATGTTCTGATGTCAAATTCTCATAGAGATAGCGCGAAAGATCCGTTGTTGTATTGTAAAAGATATAAAATGCATGAAGAGTACCTTAAAGAAAGCGGATTTAAGGGTAGTATTATTAATGAAGTAGCAAAGAGGATTGGGATCTCACCACAGCAGGCAGAAAGGTATAATCGATTTAATAAAATTATTGCTCCTTGTTGGGATTTAGTCCGGCTAGAAGAAGTGGGAATGTCAAGTTTACTTCCTATGGCTACATTGACACAGGAAGAACAAATGGAAGTGTATGAGGTAATTGTTCAGTGTATACAGAATGGTATCGAGCCGACAAGAACTAAGTGTAAAGAAATAATTGAACAAATTAAAACTGGAGAAAAGAAAGTAGATATCGTAGAAAAAAAAGATGAAGTCAAAGCGGAAGTAGAAACAAATCAGCCGACTTATGAAGAAGATAACAATAATGAAGGACAGAATGTTGAGTTAGATTCTGTCGCTCCAGTAGAAAATCTGGAAGAACTGGATAATGAAAATGAAGAAGATACATTGTCTGAAAATCCGGAACTTAAATATAGAAAGGGAGAAAAACTGACAAAGAGCATGGCAAATTGCATTACAACCTTAGGTAAGGGTTATTATTCTTTTAGGGATGATCGTGAAAGAGAAGGTTTTATTGAATTGTCGTCAGATATGTTAGAAAAACTTGCAAATGAATTATATGATTTTACTTCTGATGAGAATAAAGATTTAAGTAAAAAGTGTTTGCAGGAGCTAAAAAGAAACAGAGATACATTAATTAATCTCTGTAATGTACTGGAAAAAGAATAGAATAGTGGTATTTGACAAAATTTTATTTTTATAATATAATTTTAGTACCCTAGAGGCATTCGAAAGATACCTTTATGTTTTTAACTTACGTGAAAGAGCCATTCATATTGAATGGCTCTTTTAATATGTATCTTGTTGTGTATGGTTTCTGATAGATGAAATCGATCGAGTACTAAATGTAAAAAAGTACCAATTTAAACGTTGCATAAAAAAGTATTAAATATATAAAGAAAATGTGATATAATATAAAATATGTTTGTATCATTATAAACGAACGATTATTTTGATATATTTTGCAAAGGCTATTATGGAATACGGATATTGTAGAACATCAACAAAAAAACAAAATATTGAAAGACAAGTAAGAAATATAAAAAAGGAATTTCCTGAAGCAATAATCGTTAAGGAAATGTATACGGGAGCACAGATAGAGGGAAGAAAGGAATTTGAAAAAATTCTTTTAAAGGTAAATCCAGGAGACAAAATAATATTTGATAGTGTGTCGAGAATGAGTCGTAACGCAGAAGAGGGATTTAAAACATATGAGAAACTGTTTAAAAATGGAATAGAACTGTATTTTTTAAAAGAGCCACATATAAACACAAGCTGCTATAAAAAGGCATTGGATGGGCAAATAAAGCTTACTGGGACAGATGCCGATTATATATTAGAAGGTGTCAATAGATATTTGTTAGCATTGGCTAGGGAACAAATTAAAATTGCGTTCAATCAGGCAGAAAAAGAAGTACATGATTTAAGGCAACGAACTAGAGAAGGAATTGAAACTGCAAGGTTAGAAGGAAAGCAAATTGGAAGAAAAAATGGAACGCAAATAGTTACAAAGAAATCTGCTGTAGCAAAAAGTATTATTTACACATATAATAAAAGTTTTTGTGGTAACATGAATGACAAAGACACAATAGATCTTTTAAAAGGTAAATTATCGAAAATGAGTAGAAATACGTTTTATAAATATAAGCGTGAAATGTTATCTACTTGTGAGAGCATATATAAGGAGAAATGAGATGAAATTGCAATTTAAAACAAATGCATTTGATTTAGATGTAAAAGATATGGCTGCTGAAATGGGTATAACAAAACAATTCTTATATAAAATCTATGACAATAAAATGAATGTAAGTGAAAAAAGGGCAAAAGAAATGTTAAATATTTTAAAGGATTTAGACGCTAAGGCAGAAAAAAATGAAGAAGAGCTTGTAAAGAAAAGAAGAAATGAAAGAAAACAAATGATTAAACAGATGGAAAAAATTGTTAGTAAATATAGTTCAGACATTGTCGTATAAACGTATTGGAATAATCTGTACCGGAACCATGACCGTAACGATTATCTACGGCACCAGTGCGACAAAACGCGTAGCTTTATGCATGATTGACACAACGCTGTAAAAATGTCTTAGAGCTGTTTTATATCATGAATATATAAATACTATATTCATTCATAAAAAGCCTTAAATGACTTTATACACGTTCATTTAAGCGTAATTATATGGCTTGTTAGCACAAATTGTCAAGGTGCATTTGAATAAAAAACACCGGAATGAGTCCGGGAACTTGGATAAAGCCGGGATGTTCCCGGCTTAAAATTCCTCAATCTCTGCAGAAGCCTGTTCCCATTTCGGAAGCATTTTTAATACTTTATAGGCTTCGTCAAACGTTTCAAAGTCCGTCCCGATGCCATCGTTCCTAAAAAATCCATCTTCTACACTGTAAACACTTCCCCTGTATCTGATTTGAAAAACTGTCTGTGCTCCGTTCTGATAAATCATTTTGAATCCTCCTAAAAAATAAAATTCCCTTCCGGGTAAAGGCAAGCCGGGAAATTGAACCCCGGAAAAGTGATCGGTGCAGGTGGGGCGGTTCCTGCAGACGGTGGGAATCTCCACCGTTTCGACTAATTTTCGCAATGTGTTAAAACAGATATAAAAAAGGCTTCAACTTCAAGCATTCTTGGATTGTCAAAATCAACCTCTTTTTTCCAACGCTCTAATTCTGCCTTTATTTCTTTCTTTGTTCCATACTGATTGCAAGGCATAGATAGGTTTTTGATTTCTCTTTCTGTACCAAAGCAATAATCTCCATAGTATTCATCATGAGCTAATACAAAGCCGTTTTTATTTGCTAATATCTTCATTTTTAACACCTTTCATTTTATATTTTTTGCTTGTCTCATCAGTGGCAAGGTTGCAACCCTACACCAGACCGCCGCGCGGGCGGTTTCGACTATGCTATGCAGATTTCAAACACTTCGCCTTGGATATGTTCAAAATCGACCTTTTCAAAAATCCCGATGCCGTAAAAGTCGGCTGTAAGTGTTCCAAAGTGATTGTATTCAAATGCGATATTTCTCTTTTTAAACTCACTAATTGCGTTGCTGTTTTTACTGCCGTTTTCCCAATTAATAAATAATCCTGTTCCTCTCATGTTCATGCCTCCCGTTATTTAAAGAATTTTTTAAACATTTCTTTTGCTGTTTCATAATCATTTACTTTCTTTTCAACGTATCCAGCAGCAGCGGTGCCGTTTTGATCGGCAACCATTTGAAAAACTTTTTCTTGGTCTGCTGGATGAAGTTTCGCAATTTCTTCAATTCCTTTTGTAAAATCCTTTATTTTTTTATCAGTCATCTTGCTTACCTCCGTTCTTTGTATTCCTGTTGATATTATAATATCACTTTATAAAGTGATAGTCAATACTTTCTATCACTTTTTTTGGTAATATTTTTAATTGACTTTGGGAATTATCTATTATATAGTAGATTTATAAAAATGATTTAGAAAGGAATAAGAAAGTATGATTAAATATAAATTTAATGTAGGGGATGCGTTAGAGCGCGCCGGATTTAATATGTATAAGGCAAAAACAACAGGATTGCTTAGTCAAGAGACACTTAAAAAGATAAAGAACGAAGATACGAATATAAGTGCTAAATCATTAAATAGTCTTTGCTTAATTCTTGATATGCAGCCTAAAGACATATTTATATATGAAGAGACAGAGGAAGATTTGAAACAGAAACAAAAAATTTGAAATTTATTAAAGTATCACTTTACATAGTGATAAATATATGCTATTATAATATTGTCGAAAGCCAGAAAGGAGAAAAATGAGCGAAGATATGAACATGCAGGAAAACGCTAGACTTGTTCTTGGACTTAGGGCAGCCGGATGGAGTGAAAAGAAAATAAATGATTTTCTACTCTACATCGAGACCGGAGATGACCGGTATAAGCCGACACCGGACAAGGAGTAAACAAAAGGGCTGGAGAAAATCCAGCCCGACACACAAAAAACATACCAAGTGTATGTGTGCTATTTGAATATAGCACATCCATAGAAGAAAGAAAAGAGGAAAAAGCTATGTTGAAAATTTTAAAAGAGAATGAAAAGAGAATGGACGGACATTTTGCAGTAGAGATTTTCGAAGTTGAAGATTTCGGGCTGATCGCGGTAGATAACGATACCAGTAACGGCGAGACAATGGAAGCATGGAAGTGCGACAATACCGGCGCGGCACTGGATAAAAATACATCGAATTTTAGAGTAAGAGAGGTTCAGGAACCGGTTTCAAACGACGAGGACGGAGAACCGGATCAATGGCGACTTGTAGGATTTGAAATTGAATAATATATTTTAGAAGCCTCCTCACGGTGAGGAGACTTTTTGATAGAGGAGATAAATTTATATGTCATATGGGAAAATACAAGAAAAAGAGATTGCAACAATCAAATCAAGAACTTATAAATTAAATTTATCTGATGCAGATGTAATCAGACTTGCAGAAAAGGCATTAAATTACAATATGACGGCATCTGAACTGTTGGAAAATTTCATTGGTGATTTGGTTTACGGAACATATTCTAACGGAAGTGATGAACGTGAATATATATCAATGTGGGCAGAACGCTGTTGGTTTGCATATGAGTCTGCAGAACGCAATATGACCAACTTTTTCTTTGGGTGTGATCCAGATCCGTTTTATGAATTTATAGACATTGAAAAAATACAAGAAAATATCAACAAATGGAAAATGGAAGTTGAGAGGGATAAAGAAGAAATAAAGAATCCAGGTGATAAATGGAAAGATATTGTAAGATATAATTCGAAAAAAGAGGCTGTTCCAGTATATTCTTGTATCGAGGAATATGTGGAAGAGATAAAAGAGGATTTAGAATTAAATCTTGAACAAATAAAGGCAGAAGAGGAGCAGCTTGAAACATTAAAAAAAAGGTTCGCTGATTATATGGGAGATAAACCATATTCATGGGATGAACAGCTTGCGGAATGTAAAATATGGTATAAGGAAAATGTTGAAAATGTAATTGATGAACAGAAACTCTTTTTGAAGGAAAATGTTGCAGAAATTAGAGAAAAAATTATGAGAGAAATTAATGAATGTGCAAAAACTGGGGATTCCCATGTGAATAAAGGCGATAAAGTAAATTGTTATATAAAACTTTCTGATGTGGAAAGTATTATAAAAAAATATATGGAAAATTAGAAAGGTTATTAAAATGAATAAGAGGCAAGCAAAAAAGAGAATGAATAAGGCAATGGAAGCAATGAAAACTTCTCGTAGATCTGGTATGGGTGTATCAATTACAACACAGGTTTTTGTAGATAGAACAGGAAAAAAATGTGATGCTATGCAGAAAGACGCAAGATTCATCATACTTAAACGTCCTAAAATTCAATACTTTAAGTCTACAAATCGTTAAGGAAAGAATCGAAGGTGGTGCAAACGAAAAAGCAGTATTGAGA
>OIFE01000189.1_pt1 | contig 68242 bp, 50 predicted proteins | sample 1581921 | NCBI WGS metagenome assembly OIFE01 (sample SAMN04414075, study PRJEB24778) | human gut metagenome | material: faecal | host: Homo sapiens | reverse complement strand
GGTAAGGGTACCGGCCATAATCCGACCGCTACCTCCACCAAAGTCAGCTGCTAAGTAAGTACTCATAAGCTGGTAGTCATTATCTATTTTGTTTTCTTTCCCAATACATATACCTCCAAGTCATCAATCTCTTCCGGCGTCAAGACCGAATAGTCCCCTCCGGATTGAACTATGATACGGCAAGCCATCTCAAAGAAAGTAGCACGTTCGTATACCTGATCAAAGTCCTTGCCACATACCACCTGCCCATGATTAGTCAGCAATACAGAATTATGTTCTTTCATCGCTTCCACAACAGCCTTGGCAAGCGCCGGAGAACCGGGACGGTAGTAAGGAATAATAGGAATCTCTTTACCTACATGACAAGGGATCTCCGCAGTTACATTGAAGTTAGATGGTTTATTTTTCATACAAGAAACAGCCGTAGCATATTCCGACTGAAAATGCAAAACGACATTTACATCCGGACGCTCACGAAGAATCCCCAGATGAAAGGTACTTTCCATGGAAGGTTTCACACCGTTTTGAGGCGTACCCGTAGCAATATTACAAATGGATACTTTCTCTTTCTGCAAATTCGGCACCCAAGAACCTGTTCCGGAAACAAGCGCTTCTTCACCGATTCTCCATGAAAGGTTACCGCTACTGCACAACATCAATTTGGCATCGCCATAGCGATGTGCCTGAGCAAGGTATTGCTCGATATGTTCATTGGTTATCATAATGCTTTCTTATATAAATCAAGAATAATTTCTTTTGTTACTTCCCGTGGATTGCCCGGCGTACATACATCAGCAAACGCTGCTGTGGCCAGACGGTCAAGATCACTTTCCTGAATACCCAAGTCCGACAAGTGTTGCGGAATATTGACCCTCAAAGATAATGTTTTTACAGCTTCGACTGCTGCTTCTGCCGCCTTTTCTTTAGTCATGTCAGTAGAATACACATTCATCGCTTTAGCTATCTCAACATATTTGTCAAGAGCTGCAGGAGCATTGAACTCCATAATAATGGGCAATAATAGAGCATTGGCCACACCATGAGGAATATCGAAAATAGCTCCCAACGGATGTGCCATACCATGCACAACTCCCAAACCTACATTCGAAAAAGCCATACCTGCAATATATTGAGCCACTGCCATACCGTTACGTGCCTCTGCATTCGATGGTTCTTCAACGGCAGTCACAAGATAACGATTGATCATTTCAATAGCTTTAATTTCGAACATATCACTCATCTCCCATGCCCCTTTGGTTATTAAACCTTCAATAGCATGAGTCAGTGCGTCGAGTCCCGTAGCTGCAGTCAGACTTTTAGGAAGTGTGTACATCAACTCAGCATCCACTATCGCAATAGACGGAATATCATTAGGATCTACACAAACCATCTTCTTCTGGTTCTTTTCATCCGTTATCACATAGTTGATAGTCACCTCTGCCGCAGTTCCTGCAGTAGTAGGCAACGCGATGATGGGAACAGATTTCTTCTTGGTATCTGCCACTCCCTCCAATGAAACGACATCACTGAATTCCGGGTTATTGGTAATAATACCAATCGCCTTTGCCGTATCCATAGAAGATCCGCCACCTATAGCCAAAATAAAGTCTGCACCGGAAGATGCAAATGCCTCGACACCGGCTTTCACATTCGACACTGTAGGATTGGGCTTAATCTCACTGAATATTTCATAAGGAATCTTGGCAGCTTCCAGCACCTTAAGTACTTTGTCAGCTACTCCAAACTTTATCAAATCTTTGTCTGTTGCGACAAATGCTTTGTGCAGCCCCAAACGTGAAATCTCTTTGGGGAGCACTTCACGTGCTCCCGGACCGAAGTAAGAAACTTCGTTTAATATAAATCGATTAATCATGTTGTACTCTTCTAAAGGTTATTTATAAATAGGCCCATAAGTAGTACAAGCTCTATAATCTGCTCCTTCTTTATCCATACCATAGGCATTCCACGCGGCAGGCCTGAATATTTTACTGTCGGGTACATTATGCATGCACACGGGTATACGTAACATGGAGGCAAGCGAAATAAGATCGGCTCCGATATGTCCGTAACTGAGTGCCCCGTGATTGGCACCCCATCCGCCCATTACCGAATAGACACTGTCGAAAGGCTCCTTTCCTGTAAGCCGAGGAACAAACCAAGTGGTAGGCCATGTTTTGTCGGTGCGTTTATCTATGACTTCGGATACTTCCCGAGGCAGATCTATACTCCACCCTTCAGCAATCTGTAATACTGGTCCGAGCCCATCTACTATATTAAGGCGGGTCATAGTCATAGGCATGCCTCCTTTCGTCATGAAATTGGATGAATAACCACCACCACGGAAATACTCGAGCGATGCGGGATACCAAGTTGTAGCCTCAAGGCATTTTTGCACTTCTCCGTCTGTAATCTTCCAATGGGGTTTCATTACGGGCTTACCGCCTTCGGTCAATTGTCCTGAGCCATCAAGGGTGCATGACCCGGAATTGATCAGGTGTATGAAACCGCCAGCCGCTTCTCCAGTAAGAGATATTCCAGTAACACGTTTCACCGCTTCCGGGCTCCAGTATGTACGCACATCGGCAAAAAGCTGGGGAGTGTTGGTAAGCAAGTGACCGAACAACATGGATGTGGCATTGAGATGGTCGTTCTCGGTAGCAACGACAAATGCCCTGCGTATTCCGTTCCAATCGAAAGATGAATTGAGTATGGCTTCGCTGAAATCGCCGTTAGGCAGGAAATCTGTCCACTGACGTTGTCCCTGGAAACCGCTCATGATAGCGTTGTGTCCCATCGATTCTTCTTCATATCCCATCGTTTTAAGTACGGGATTACCAATCATCATATCGCGAATGATCATCGTCATCTTTACAACAAATTCCCATTCCTTATCTTTCTGCTCGCGGGAATGACGGATTTTTTCGGGGTTGTAATCAGACCCTTCTTTACAATTTTCTTTTGTCCATTGCATCGCTTTTTCAAACTCATCGTGGTCATATATTTCTAACTGTATACGCCGCAATATTTCTACTGACTCGGCATATTCGGTACGCATTCCAAGGTACTTCTGTAAAAAGAGTGCATCAACCTGCGACCCAGCTATCCCCATAGAGCAATAACCAATCGAAAGATAAGATCTTCCACGCATAAGTCCTACTGACAACGCTGCCCTGGCAAAACGCAGCAGTTTTTCCCGAACATCAGCGGGTATAGACGTGTCAGATGCATCCTGCACGTCTTTTCCGTATATACCAAACGCCGGAAGTCCTTTCTGACTGTGCCCAGCAAGGGCAGCAGCGAGATACACAGCTCCCGGACGCTCAGATCCGTTAAATCCCCATATAGCCTTAGGAATAAGCGGATCCATATCGATTGTTTCAGAACCGTAACACCAGCAAGGTGTTACAGACACCGAAGCACAGATATTTTCACCGGCAAACTTATCGGCACAGGCTGCAGCTTCGGCAACCCCACCGATGGTAGTATCGGCTATTACACACTGTACGGGAGTCCCGTCGGGATAGCACAAATTTTCATTGTAAAGATGTTCCAAGTTACGTGCCATGGTCATCGTCATTTCTTCGAGAGACTCACGTATTCCTTTTCTACGACCGTCAATAATAGGTCTGATTCCTATTTTAGGATATTTCGTATTCATTGTTTTTCCCAATTTTTAGAGTCTGGCTGAAAATATTCCGAAAGGATATCGAAGCTATTTTTAATAACTTTTCTTCTCAAAAAACGGAAGATAAAAATTCTCAAAACAGAGCGATAAGCCCCGCAATAATAGACTTTACAGACTCAAGTAAATAATATAATTATATTCTAAAAACTAACAGTTCCGGCTATATCAAGGCTTTTTATCTCTTCTTTTTTATTTCTGGAGAATTTAAAAACCGGTTATCTCAAATTCTCCAGAAACAAAAAATCGGTTAAAAAATAACTCTTGATGTATCCAATACAATTTCTTAGTCTGCTTTAATTTTTACCACTATCTTTTTCAATAATGCAGGTTCACTGTCCTTTAAGCAAGGTCGATGCGCATCTTTTGGAAAGAAAATAAAGAAACGATCGGGAGTAGCTTTCATTAATTCTCCCTCTCCGGTATAGAACGCCACATCGTTAGATTCGGTATAAGGTTGTACACAGGTGAGTTGTGTTGTATCTCTCTGAATTCCAATATATTCACTTCCAGAGGCCACATATTGTAAATCAATATACTGGCGATGTGCCTCGTAACGGACATCGGCCGGTTCTTTGGTCGTGTATTCACTCACAGCTACGAATACCTCATCGCTTAGGTCGGTACGTCCTAACGGCAGACTGTCAGGGTCGATACCAGAAAGATAATCGAATGCAACTTCCCAGCGTTCGGGGTACTTATTGTAATGTTCCTGCCACGCCTGCATATCGATAGAAGAATCGGGACAGGCTTCGAAAGTGACCACCATGTTGCCATTTTCCAGGGAAATACTTTTCACATGTCCTGCGGTCTGTTCGTTTTGCTTTTTCTGATTTGTATGACAGGCTCCCAAAAGAGCGACAATCAACAAAAGAATGATTTTTCTCATGGTCTTATTTTTTATAGTTTTAAAAATTATTTTGATTTTACAGTGATATATCATCTATTCCGGCTGCACGGAGTATTCCTTAATTCATCGCGGATAAAATTCAATATAACTTTTATTTCAGCACCAGATTCAGATCAAGGTTCTCTAAAGCTTTACGCACTTTATCGCGTTCCGGTTTTTCGAAACGATGAAAAGGTGAAGCTACAAAATCGTTACATATACCCAACAAAGATAGGGCAGTCTTGAGCCCTTTAAGGTAACTCGATCCGTGTTGTCCTACCGTATATATGGTAGAGCTGATCTGCATTACGATTTTCTGCAGACGCAACAATTCTTCCATGTTCCGTTCGCGGGCTGCATTATAGAGGGATACATACAATTTAGGAAACATATTAGCACCGCCGTTGATTCCTCCATGGGCTCCCAGCAAAACAGCCTCTCCAGTAATCTCCTCGGGCCCTACAAACATGGCAAAATCGGGACGGTCTTTCATGGCATACATAACCGACTGGAAATAAACGGTATTGGCCGAACTATCCTTAAATCCTATAACCCTGAAATCTTCGGCTATACGACGTATGGTCGCAGGTGCGAAATTTACCTTGGTATGCGTAGGCATATTATAAAGGAACAATGGCAACGGCAACTGAGGGACGAGGTCTTCGTAAAACTCAGCCAGCTCGGGCTGCCCTGATGCAAAATAATAGGGAGGTGCAGAAACCACAGCATCGGCCCCATTATCAGCAGCAATACGTGCCAGGTTTACACTCTCAATAATAGACGTATCTGAGATACAAACCAGTACTGGAAGTCTTCCGTTCACAATGCGACATGTATTTTTTATCATCTCTACCCTCAGTTTATAACTGAGGCTCTGTGCTTCTCCTGTAGTTCCCAATACAAACAGAGCATGTACTCTCCCATCAATCAAATGTTCAATCAATTTTTCCAAACCTTCGATATCCAATACATCATTGTCTAATAAAGGTGTTACCAACGGAGGAATAATTCCCGACAGCGGAGAATTCATTTTGTTACTCATAATCCCTTTTCTAATTAGTCTGTAAATATATTATTGTCTTTACTTTAACGATTTAGCATAATATTAAAAAATTTCACCGTACTTATTTCATTATAAGACGAGCCGGAATAGTGACCTGTTCTATTTTATCACTCGTGCCGTTTATTTTCGAAATAAGTATACTCATCACTTTTTCCCCGATAGTTTCTATCGGCTGTTCGATACAAGAAACTGGGAAATAAGCAAGCTTGAATTCATCGGGATTATCGAAACTGACTACCGTAAAATGATCTGAGAGTTCGACATTCCGTTCTCTTAACACAATCATTACCTGCGTTCCCACCCGGTTCGAAGCACAGAAAATCGCATCTATTCCCATACGCAGGAACATATATACTCCTTCGCGCACGCTTTTCTGGCAATTTTCAAAATCGACTTCATAAAAAAGAGAATCATCGAACGGAACATTTCTTTCCTGAAGCGCCCGTTTGAATCCCGCGTAACGAGCTACAAAGTTAGACAGTCCGTGGGAAATGGTCATATAAGCGATTTTACGAAATCCTTTATCTATAATCTTATTGGTCAACCGGTATGTGGCATCTTCATTGTCAATCTGCACATAATCGACCGGCAACCCATCAATTATACGATCGACAAGCACGATCGGTATTTTCGTATCGAGAATATTGCGCACCGATTTTTCACTGTTTTCGGTAGGTGCAACTATCATTCCGTCGACCTGCTTGGAGATAAAAAGCTGTGCTGACCGTTCGAACTTATCTGCCGATTCGTCGGAATTGGCAAACATAACCTGATAATCATACTTCGCGGCTTCTCTCTCGATACAACGGGCCATACGGGCAAAAAACGGATTGGAAATATCTCCCAAAATGAGTCCTATAGTACGGGTTTTTCCGGTACGTAGACTCTGGGCAAGACGATTAGGACGATAACCCATCTCGCGGGCACAATGCATTACTTTCCGTTCTACTTCCTCGCTAACTCTGTATTTACGTGCTTTTCCATTAAGCACCATAGAGATAACAGTAGGTGAAAGATGCAACACCTCGGCAATATCGCTTAATGTAACCGTTTTTCTATCTTTCATTTTCATATCATTTTTGTGATGATTCCGAAAAACATCCTAACTCTTTGTAACGGGTATACAATTGTAAGTATACGGCATGTCGTGCTTCAGAGGGAAAATACTTCACAGCACAGTTACTATTCATGGTCTGACGAGCCTTTTCCAACGAAGGGAAAATACCAGAAGCAACAGAGGCAAGCATCGCAGCCCCGAAAGCACATGCCTGCCCGGAAACTGAGACTTTTATAGGCATACCCAGCACATCAGCCAGCACCTGCATTACGTAAGGTGACTTCTGAGATATTCCTCCCACAGCGATAACTGTATCTATGGTAATGCCGTTACGGCTCATATCTTCTATAATGGCAAGCGATCCGAAAGCGGTAGCTTCAACCAATGCTTTAAAAATGACCGGTGCAGTGGTTCCCAGCGTAAGTCCCGTAATGGACGCCTGTAACTGCAAGTCGGGATACGGGGTGCGTCTGCCATTGAACCAATCGGTAGCCACCAAATCTTTTGCAGATAAAGGCAATTCCTGCGCCTGAGCTGACAGAATAGGGATGACCGAGTCTGACAGTTCTTCAGCAAGAGCGTCTTTTCCGACCTGGTACAAAGGCCACATGAGCAGTTGCCTAAACCATGCGTATATATCTCCGAAAGCGGACTGTCCGGCTTCCATTCCAATCATTCCGGGAAGCACCGATCCGTCAACCTGTCCACAAATCCCCCCGATACAACGACCGTCTATCTCTCCATAAGAGGCTACTGCTATATCGCAGGTCGATGTTCCCATAATGCGCACTATGCTGTGGGGTTCTATTCCTGCGCCTATCGCTCCGGAATGGGCATCGATGACACCAACGGCCACGGCAACCTGTCTGGGCAATCCCAAACGCGTGCTCCACTCTTCGGTAAGGTACCCAGCAAGGGTATCAGCCGTGTCAGTCTCATTGGAGATGTGCGAACGGTATCCATCAAACAACGGGTCGATAGCTGAAAGAAACTCCTGAGAAGGAAATCCTCCCCACTCTGCATTCCACATAGCTTTATGTCCTGCCGCACAACGGCTTCGCTTCATTTTTATAGGATCGGTATTTCCAGTAAGCAATGCCGGCATCCAATCACAGTGTTCCACGATAGAAAATGCCTGTTCCCTTACCAACGCATCATTTCTCATCACATGCAGAGCCTTGGCCCAGAACCACTCCGAAGAATAGCTTCCACCGCTGTATTGTGTATAATCTACCGGCCAAGAATGGGCCAGTTCATTTATTTCCGCAGCTTCCTGAGCCGCCGTATGATCTTTCCATAAGATGAACATGGCATCGGGATTTTCCGATAGTTCCGGCAACAATGCTAAAGGTGTTCCTGACCTGTCTACCATAACCGGAGTACTTCCGGTAGTATCGAAAGCAATACCTTTCACGTGCGAAGCGACTTCCTTACCACACTCGGTTAGCGCATCTTTTACAGCACATTCGAGGCTTTCTATGTAATCAAGAGGATGCTGGCGATAGCGGTTCTGCGACGCATCACAATACATACCCGCTTTCCATCTCGGATAGTAACACACAGACGAAGCTACCGTCCTACCATCCTGTACATCTACAACGAGTGCCCGACATGAGTCACTACCGTAGTCGATTCCTATTACATAGCCTTTTTTCATCTTCCTGTGTTTTTCATTACTTACATTTTTTGCTAATTCGATTTAGTAAACTCTGAAAAAAATAATGGAAACCCCCATTATATTAGCACAAAAACAGTTTATTTAAACGATTTTTGTTGTAAAAGAACTTTTATTTGCTAAATCGATGTTGCAAATATCAAAATTATTTTTTTACAAAAAAAGCTTTTTCTATAGTTTAACTTTTAGCAAAATTTTAGCAACCATCTATTTATTAAGATATTAATACTATATTTCGAAAGAAATAAGCCTGTTGAAAAGGGTTTCGAACCATAGAGAAACATGTCTTTCTAAAAAAACTATAAACGATATCGAGAGTGTATATTAACATTTACAGGAACTATTATTTTTTTATAGCTCAATATATTTTCATGTTAAAAATGGAGAGAAAGAATAGCATATTTCCCTTCTCAGGTACAGCGATTCCGTCCAATTTTTTTCATATCCAACACAACTGTTCGTATGAAATCTCGTTTTGCTTTTCTTATTTCCTGCAAATCAGATGTGTTATATAATAAACAACCTGAAAAAAGGAGCTAAAAACAATTTACATAAAATTTAAACACCTACTGGGTATATTATTAAATGTTTTGATTATTTTGAGTTGTCAGAATTCAAAGAAAAGTCAGATCAAGTAGAAATACACCTTGAAAGAGTATGCAACAAATAAATTGGAAAGCAAGAGATTTTACGAACAAGTCAGGATGTATAATTATCCAACGCGTGAATACATTGCTGCTTGTTGTATATCAAAAAACGTCGCTGGTTCAATCACCGTATAAGCGTAATTGGAAATTAGTGGCAAGATGGGACGCAAATAACGAAAGAATTTGCATCTTTTTTAAAAGCATTGGATCGACTCTCGAGTTCTAAGCATTAGTCTTTTGGCAGATCATTACGGGATGAATGCAAAACTGTTGGAGCCTCAATACAAAAAATCATCTGAGCCATTTTAAGAATTGGGAACAACGTTCCTACGTCAAGAAGTGGGCTCTCTTCGAGAAAAACATCGGGCTATATGTCGGGCTGGACGAAACAGCTCTTTCTTCAGGAGAGTTATGTACAATCCTGATAAACAAAAATGGGAAGGAAAAAAGGAACAATTATCACTATGTTCAAAGTGTCAGCTGTTGAAAAGGTTTCCCAAATGTTGCTCATACCTTCCCGTCACAGTCGTTTCCAGGTTCGTGAAATCATCATGGACATGACCCTGATAACCCGTGCTTTTCCCTAGCCGCCAAGCAGGCCTTCGACCGTCTTCATATTCTGAAGCTCACTTTTGAAGCCGCACAAGAAATGTGCATAAAGATATGATGGAAAACATTGGAGAAAGAAATAGTTGAGATTGTATAAGACAAAGCATCCGAGCAACCCTTTGTCCCTGAAACATTTGAGAATAAGAACAGCCGCAAACAACTGTTGGCCAAAATCCAATATCTTTTATTCAAGAAAAAGGAACTCCGGGCTGAAAGCCAAAGAAAAAGAGCAACAATTCTCTTCCGGGAATATTCCAATATCAAGAAGGCATATTACTTAAGCTTGAGGCTGGACTAGATATACCATCAGACAAAATAAGCAGACATTGTCTTGACCCGTTTAGCGCATTAATATGACCAGATAGACAGATCCGATTTTCTTTCTTTTGGAACTGTTGCCAGAGCTATACAAACACATTACTCAAATATTGTTGGCTTTTTTAAAAGACAATCCACCAATGCGGATACCAAACCTTTCAATGCTAATATTAAAGCTTTTAGAGCGCAGCTTAGAAAGGTGAGAGATATTACTTTTTTCCTATTCAAACTTACGAACATTTATGTACAAAATAAATCTCCTCTGATTTTCGGTATGATCCATTTTCTCCCGTATTTCTCCCGGCACATACAAACCAACATAGCCTAACTTATTGAATATCAATAAGTTAGGCTATATTTAGTCGGGGTGACTGGATTCGAACCAGCGACCACACGCCCCCCAGACGTGTACTCTAACCGGACTGAGCTACGCCCCGATTATTTGTGACTGCAAAAGTAATTCTTTATTTTTAAATAGCAAAAAAAATCAATATTTTTATTTTATACTATTCTGATAGATATTTATAAATAAAATTATAACTACTTTATATTGTTTTTCTTACCCTCCCAATAATACCCAAATTTTCCTGCTTTTCTATACAAGCCCTTCTATTTTTCATTTTCTTAAAAAAATAAAAGGAAATCTTCATTATCAAATTTCAAATCGAAAAGTCAACTTAAAAAAATAAGTTTTAAAAAAGTTTAGACGATTAAACCTTTCTTATATTTCTTCGTCAAAAGAACAATTAACTTTTTGAATATATTTTATATAATGAGTAAATGGGTCATAGGGATATTGTTATTGTTTGTCGGAGAATCCCTCTTTGCACAAAATAACAATAAAGGTAAGGTTTCAGGTGTAGTAATTGATAGTAACGATAAATCTCCCGTCATACAAGCGACAGTACAAATCTTGTCTTTGCGAGACAGCTCAATGATAGCTGGGAATGCAACAAACCTGGATGGACATTTTTCAATATCTGCGCCTATTGGAAAATATCTATTGAAAGTTTCCTTTATCGGTTATAAACCAACATTCACCCCTATCACTCTAACTAAAGCAAAACCCGATATTAACATAGGAAATATCGAGTTACATACAGATGCAATTATGTTACAAGAAGCCGTCATCGTCGGGCAAGCTCCAGAGGTGACTGCATCAGAAGACACCTTAGTTTACAATAGTTCTGCTTACCGTGTTCCTGAAGGTTCTGCATTGGAAGAGCTCGTTAAAAAGTTGCCTGGAGCAGAAGTCGATGAGAATGGAAAGATTACAATTAACGGGAAAGAAATCACTAAAATTATGATTGATGGAAAAGAATTTTTTGCAGATGATCCCAATATAGCCATGAAAAATCTTCCGGTAAACATCATCGAAAAAGTAAAGGCTTATGATAAGCAGTCGGATATGGCACGAGTTACTGGTATAGAAGATGGAGAGGAAGAAACTGTTCTGGATTTAAGTGTCAAACCCGGAATGAACCATGGATTTTTTGGTAATATTGATGGTGCTATTGGCACAAAAGACCGATACAGCGGAAAATTATTGGCAAATTATTTCAAAAATAATAATAGATTTACTGTAATCGGATCAGCAAATAATGTAAATGATAATAGTTTTCCCGGTGGCGGCGGTGGTTTTCACAGAAAAGAAAACGGACTGACTGCTATCAAAATGGGAGGTTTCAATTTCGCAACCGAATCAACAAAATTAAAAACAGAAGGTAGTGTCAATTTTAATTATAAAGATGCTGACATAGTAAGTAAGCAATCTTCAGAAACATTTGTATCAACAGAAAACAGTTCATTCAAGAATGCACTGGATTATACACGAAATAAAACAACAAATCTGATCGGTGACTTTTTCATCGAATGGCGTCCTGATACAATGACTACTTTTATTTTCCGACCACGAATCAAATATGGAAAAACCAACAACAGCAATGCTCAAAATTCTTACACATTCAATCAAGACCCCGGATATTCTACTGATGAACTATTCGCAACAGATGACCTGACTTCACTTGTACCTGAAGCAAATATCGTCAATACCGTACTAAAGAATTCGCTGAAAAAAGGAAACGATATCAATGCCGGAGGTTCAATGATTGTAAACAGAAGATTGAATGCTGACGGCCGTAATATAACATTCCGGGGTAGATATAATTACACAAACAGTAACAGTGACTTATTCTCTATATCTGAAACCGAATATTTCCAACAAACAGTAGAAAACAGACTGGAAATACTAAACCGATATATTACAACACCAACAAAAACAAGCGAATACAATGCCAGACTTACATATAGCGAACCTATATTTAAAGGAGGATTTATACAATTCAGCTACAATTTTCAATATAAGCACTCAAAAACCGACAATACGGCTTTCGACATGCCTCAAGATTGGGAAATCGAAGCTGGAACAAACGGTGGTACTCTTAACTCAAATTTAAGTAAGAGTGCAACATATAATTATTACAATCACAAAATGGATTTGACATTCCGATGGCTCCGAGAGAAGATGCATTTCAATGCAGGTGTATCATTTCAGCCTCAGCATTCTACTTTGACATATTCACAAGGTAATTATCAAGTAGATACAACACGAAATGTTTTCAATTTCACTCCGACATTAGACTTCAGTTACAACTTTTCAAAAACAAGCCGATTGCGTATAAGATACCGAGGAAGAAGTTCTCAACCCAATATGATTGATTTACTTCCAATTACAGATAATACTGATCCTCTTAACATTACAATTGGAAATCCTGGGCTTAAGCCTGCATTTACCAACGAATTACGTATGGAGTATAATATTTTCAAACCTGAAACTCAACGGGGTATGTTCTCTTTCTTCAATTTCCGAAATGTACTAAATGATATCAGCAACCGAAAAATCTATAATGAAGAGACCGGTGGTTATACGACAACTCCTGAAAATATTAACGGAAACTGGAATTTGTTCGGAATTGTGGGTACTAATACAGCTTTACGTAATAAAAAATACACTATCAATACATTTACACGTACTAACTACCAGAATATGGTAAGTTATATTAGTGATAAAAATATCACAGCAGATACCGATAAGAATACAACTAAACGCCTGTCTCTCGGTGAACGTTTACGTGGAACTTACCGGAACGACTGGTGGGAATTATCTCTCAACGGTTCTATAGATTATACACATTCGCGAAACAATTATCAAAAAAGCAATAACATGGATATTTATCAGTTTGCTTATGGTGCAAGTACCAATATACGGCTGCCATGGAATATGTCAATCTCTACAGATATTTCACAAAATTCCCGCAGAGGATATGTAGATGCCAGTATGAATCGCGATGAACTGATATGGAACGCACAATTATCACAAGATTTTCTCAAAGGAAATGCAGCTACGATAAGTGTTCAATTCTATGATATTCTACATAACCAGAGTAATATAAGTCGCACTATCAGTGCTGCTATGAGGCAAGATACCGAATATAACGCCATATATAGTTATTGTATGATACATTTTATCTATCGGCTTAATCTTTTCGGCGGGAAAAATGCTACACCTCCCAACGGTCCTGGTTTCGGAGGCGGGCCTCATGGAAGAGGGCCAAGGCACTTCTAATTCTTCAAAAAAACAGCAAAATAACGTGATTATCTGAAATATCTTTCGGATAGTTACAGAGCATTTCCCTACATAAAGACAGCAATCAATATCAAGAAATAGAATTATACATTTTTCAATATGTAATTCTATTTCTTTACCCGATGAATCTACAAATGAAACAAATCTCTATATAAATCAAGAGCAATCTCAATATTATCTTTTGTAGCCGTCTGATTTATAATGATTTCCCCGACATCTGACAACAATGTAAAATTCACTTCTCCTGAATCATTTTTCTTATCATGAGTCATCAACTCATACAAGTGATTATATTCGCCACAAGTTATAGGAAATGCTCCATAGTTATCATATACAAAAGCTGCAAGCTGGCGGATTCGTTCAATTGGAAACTTTAGCTGCATATGTGACAACAATAACTCACAAACCAATCCCCATGCTACAGCATAACCATGAGCCACAGGGGCATGGCGTTCGTGTGAAAGACTTTCAAAGGCATGTCCTACTGTATGTCCTAAGTTCAATGACTTACGAATATTTTTTTCAAAAGGATCTACTTCCACAATCTCCTCTTTTACTTTTACAGACTCCTCAACTAAGAGCAACAGTTTATCTAAATCCGGGTCAGAAAAATCAAGTGTAAGCAACTTATTATAAATGGCAGGGCCACTAATCAGTCCGTGTTTCAACATTTCAGCATATCCCGATAATAAATTTTCACGAGATAATGTCACAAAAAACTGTGTCGAAATTATTACAGTCAAAGCAGGATTAAATACTCCTACTTCATTTTTCAATCCATTAAAATTTATTCCTGTTTTTCCTCCAACAGCTGCATCCACCGCACCTAATAATGTCGTAGGAATATTGATATACTGAATTCCCCTTTTAAATGTAGATGCTGCAAAACCACCCAAATCGGTTACCATCCCTCCACCCAAATTGATTAGAAAGGATTTTCGGGTCGCCTTCCGATTACTCAATTCATACCACACGGCAGCCAAAGCTTCCATATTCTTATGTGTATCATCAGCTTTAATTGTTATCACAATGGCATCTGCAAGTCTGGGACAATCTAACAGTAACGGCAAAGCATATTCATGTGTATTTGTATCAGTCAATATAAATAGTTTGTCAAATGTATAGAGAGACAATGTTTCTTCTATAGCTTGACTAATATTTTTAGTAAACAAAATAGACTGTGACATAAATGTTTATATTGTTCAAAAATTAATTTATTTCAGAAACTGGTATTCTCTAACTGATAATATATATCATCGAAAGATTCTGATAACTGCTGCATACTACTCAATAATAAATCTGCTCCAGCATCTATCAATACTTTATCATCTAAAGGACCTGTATTCACACCGATAGTAAATATACCTGCTGCAACTCCAGCCTGTACTCCTAAAGGGGCATTTTCTATTACAATAGCTTGATTAGGCTCTACTCCCGCTTTCTTCAGCCCCATTAAATAGGGTTCCGGGTCAGGCTTCCCATATTTTACATCAAAAGCTGTAACCATATATTTAGGCATAAAAGCTCCCGGATAACTATGATTCAACTTATCTATCAAAGATGATTGTCCGGAGCCTGTAACCAAAACAGGAATAAGGCCTTTTTTTCGTATATTATCGAGAAAACCCGCAGCCCCCGGCATCGGTTTTGCCTTAGGCATACGGTTAAAAAAATCTGTCTTTAGCCGGTAAATACGGTGAACCTCTTCATCTGTAACTCCATGTCCAAATTCGCGATTAAACAACAGATTTATTGTCGAAGCGCCTGTACGCCCTTCATATAAATAAAACTCTTCAGGGGAACACTTTATCCCTTGTTCTGTCATCGTCAGATACCAAGCTTGTGCATGGTTTCGCATAGAATCATATAATACCCCGTCCATATCGATAAGAACAGCCTTCAAATTTATATTCTGACAACTATGCTTTTGTAAATAATTCTGTATAGACAAATTATACATATCCGTTTTCCTTTTCGAAACAAAATTACAAAGTAATTGCCACTAATCCTTATTATTCAATAACAAAATGTCTCTCTATTTCGTATGACACCAATAAATTTATAATTTAACTCTCAATTGCATTTATCACAATTTACCTATACCTTTGCATTTAGAATAAATAAATTATGAAAAAAGTACTGTGCCCCAAATGCGACAATACCGTCACTTTCAATGAGCAGAAATACGAAGAAGGCCGTTCTCTATTTTTTGTCTGTCCTCACTGTGGGAAAAAATTTAGCATTCAAGTCAACCAGGCAAAAACAACCGACACACCCCAATATGGCCATATCATTGTTCTCGAAAATGCATATTGCTACCGACAGCAATTACCTCTTTTTGCAGGAGACAACATTATTGGCAGACGTTCCAAAGGAACAAATATACATGTTCCTATTGAGAGTAGCGATACGACCATGGAACGGCAACATTGCATTATCAATATTTCAGTAAACAAGCAGGGAAAAACAATTTATACTTTGAGGGATTTTCCCAGCACATCAGGTACTTTCCTAAAACATGAGTTGCTCAACAAAAGAGAAAGAGTTATTCTCGAAAACGGGTCGATAGTCACTATCGGAGCAACTACATTTATTGTATATTTTTCAGAAGAGGAACAAACATATACAGACTAAAAATATGATTATGAAAAACATTATTCTCTTTGATACGGAATCTTTACATCTGGAACTGCTTCCGCTGACTTTTACACGTCCTATCTCTGACATACGCTTCGGGATATTTACCATTCGAGAAAAATGGGAACAAATGTATCCTGGCAATTACTCCTATAAGACCAATGATTACTTGGCAAAAAAATATCCATTGCAGACTGATGATAATAATTACTTTATTGCTGGTAATGTCTGTCCTGATAAAGAATTGATTCAGGAACTTGATAAATTGTCTGAACAGGAATCTCTCTTTTATAATGATGAACTTATTGCATTTTACGGGACATTGGATGCATTCCAAGAAAATGATTTCGGAGTTGTTCACCCATTAAAAAACGAACCATTGTCCTTACGTAAACTCTATGACATTTTTATAAACAATAATATCGCATTAGAAAGAGATTACAAAATTATAACATCAAAAAAACAATCTGCCCCGTTACCAGCATCGAACAGAGTAATCGGTAACCCCAATTTCGAAGATGGAACCCCCAAAATTTTTATAGAACCGGGAGCATCCATAGAATGTGTCACGCTAAACGTGACACAAGGACCTATTTATATTGGAAAAGACGCAGAAATCATGGAAAATTCAAGTATCCGAGCCCCATTCGCTGCTTGTGAGCATGTTGTGGTAAATATGGGTACCAAAATATACGGGGCTACTACTCTGGGGCCATATTGTAAAGTAGGGGGAGAACTTAATAATGTAATAATGCAAGCATATTCGAATAAGGGTCATGACGGTTTCTTAGGGAATGCTGTTATCGGAGAGTGGTGTAATTTAGGAGCAGGGACTAATGCATCAAACTTGAAAAATGATTATAGTGAAATAAAGTTATGGAATTATCCGTCAAGACGTTTTTTACGTACCGGATTACAATTTTGCGGCCTGATTATGGGTGACCACTCCAAAGCCGGGATTAACTGTATGTTCAACACTGCAACTGTTTTAGGTGTAGGTGTAAATGTGCATGGTAGCGGATTTCCACGTAACTTTGTAGCCTCATTCAGTGAAGGTGGCACAGCCGGATTTTCAGATGTCCCTTTGTCCAGATTCTTTTCTATTGCCGAACGGATGATGGCTCGCCGAGGGAAAGTATTAACAGAGGTCGACCGAGCTATTTTTGAAGCGATTCACGATGAAACGGAAAATCTGAAATAAAATTCTGCTATTCTATGCAAACTTGTCTCCTCACAAATAATATTCGAATACTATAATTTTTACAGGATTAGCTTTTAGTTAATCCTGTATTTTATACTCCATTCTATACATATCAAATCCTCTTGCCCAATAATCTTTCTTAACTTCAAGCAACTCAAAACTTCGTTTTTCATAAAACTTATATGCTAACTGTGAGGTTCTAACTGTTATTCTCTGAACACTGTCAATAGATTTTAGTTTTTTAATTCTATATTCCAGTAAATACGTTCCCAAAGACTTTCCCTGATACTCCGGATGCAAAATGTCCCAACTAATTTTTCCGGTCATTCGATTATCTGAAAAATTTATTCCTCCACAACCTACAAGCTTTTTGTCAAAAAACAGGACATAGTAAAGCTCTATTTCAGAATCTAAATATCGACTAAAATCATCTTCTTCACTTGATGCAAAATATTTAGGAATATTTAATCTAATCAGCTCTAACACAGCATTTTTATCTATAGATTTATATTCTCTAATCATAATTAAATTATTCATATAGATATCTTTATATCAAAAATATAATAAACAAAAACGGCAACTTTCGATTTTGAAGTTGCCGTTTTTGTTTTTGATTCATCTATTATAATCCTCGTCCGTGACAATTCTTATATTTTTTTCCACTTCCACACGGACAGGGGTCATTGCGGCCAACCTTAGGTCCTACTTTTACCGGTTCGTGAGGAACCTCCTGACGCCCTGAGGCTTCTCGCGCAGCTTGTTGCTGCCTGTCTACCAAAGAATCTTTCTGTGTACGATATTTACTATAGTCTTGCCGTCTTTCAGGAGCTGCTTCACGCACTTGTTCAGGCTCACGTACAGGAATCTGTCCTCTCATAAGTATCGAAACAGTCTTACGGTTGATATTATCTATCATCGTCTTAAACAAACCAAAAGACTCTAATTTGAAAATCAAAAGAGGATCTTTCTGCTCATAACTGGCATTCTGCACAGACTGTCTCAATTGGTCAAGGTCTCTTAAGTGTTCCTTCCATGCCTCATCTATCGTATAAAGCAATATAGACTTCTGAAATGCCTTATTGATTGCTTTCGACTCAGTATCATATGCCTCTTTTAGATTGCAAGATATCTGGTACATGCGTTTACCGTCTGTAATAGGTATCAATATATTTTCGTAACGCGAACCCTGTTCTTCATATACTTGACGAATAATAGGATTAGCAACAGTTGCCATATAATCGGTCTTTCTTCTGAAAGCATTCATTACAGCCTCAAACAAACGGTCTACCAAACGTTCATTCTTTTCCGAGCGGAACTCTTCACGTGTAAAAGGCATCTCGATAGCAAATGTCTTAAATACATCTTCCTGCAGTCCATCATAGTCGCTAGTCTGTGAGTACTCCTCAACCATAGCCTGAACAGCATCGAACATCATATTCATAATATCGATACCAATACGCTCTCCCAACAAAGCATGATGACGTTTTGTATAGATTACCTCCCGCTGTGCATTCATCACGTCATCATATTCCAGCAACCGCTTACGAATACCAAAGTTATTTTCCTCCACCTTACGCTGTGCACGCTCTATCGACTTCGAAATCATGCTATGCTCTATCATTTCTCCTTCTTCGAATCCGAGGCGATCCATCACCTTAGCAATACGGTCAGAACTAAACAAACGCATCAAATTGTCTTCTAACGAAACATAGAATACAGATGAACCTGGGTCTCCCTGACGTCCGGCACGACCGCGTAACTGTCGGTCAACACGACGTGACTCATGACGTTCAGTACCTATAATCGCCAAACCACCTGCTTCACGTACTGCTGGCGATAACTTGATATCTGTACCACGACCCGCCATATTGGTTGCAATAGTCACAGTTCCCGACTGCCCGGCTTGAGCCACAATCTCAGCTTCTTTTTGATGCAATTTAGCATTCAACACGTTATGCTTTATTTTACGCATTGTCAACATCTTGCTCAACAATTCTGAAATATCTACCGACGTCGTACCTACTAATACCGGACGGCCAGCGTCTACCATACGCTGTATTTCTTCAATAACAGCTGTATATTTTTCACGCTTCGTCTTATATACACGATCATTCATATCGATACGAGCAATCGGCTTATTAGTCGGAATTGTAACGACATCCAGTTTATATATATCCCAGAATTCCCCGGCCTCTGTCTCTGCCGTACCGGTCATACCGGCCAACTTATGATACATACGGAAATAATTCTGTAATGTAATTGTTGCAAAAGTTTGAGTAGCAGCTTCTACCGTTACTCTTTCTTTAGCTTCGATAGCTTGATGTAAACCGTCAGAATAACGGCGACCCTCCATAATACGACCAGTCTGTTCATCGACAATTTTCACTTTATTATCGATAACTACATATTCTTCATCTTTCTCAAATAAAGTATAAGCTTTCAGTAACTGATTTACCGTATGCACACGTTCTGCTTTCACAGCATAATTTTGCATTAGCTCATCTTTTTTCAACTGCTTTTCTTCATCTGTAAGTCCCATATTCTCAAGTTCAGAAAGCTGAGAACCAATATCGGGCAATACAAAGAATTGTGGGTCGTCAGAATTTCCGGTAATCATATCGAGACCTTTGTCAGTAAGCTCGATACTATTATTTTTTTCATCAATTACAAACAACAACGGGTCTGTAACAATAGGCATATTACGATTATTTTCCTGCATATAATAAGCCTCTGTTTCCAGTAATAATGCTTTTATTCCCGGTTCACTCAAATACTTAATCAACGGAGTATTTTTCGGCATACCTTTAAATGAACGGAACAATAAAAGTGCACCTTCTTTTCTTACCTCTTTATCCTCAGATGCTATCTTTGTCTTAGCTTCAGTCAGCAACTTGGTTGTATATGCCCGCTGGGCTTTCACCAACATTTCTACCTTAGGGCAAAATTCTTCGAACATCTGTTCTTCTCCCTTCGGTATAGGTCCAGATATAATCAAGGGTGTACGAGCGTCATCAATCAAGACCGAGTCAACCTCGTCAACAATTGCATAATTATGCTTACGCTGTACCAAATCTTTAGGCGAACCAGACATATTATCGCGCAAATAATCAAAACCAAATTCATTATTGGTACCAAACGTTATATCTGCATTATAAGCCATACGACGCTCTTCAGAGTTTGGTTGATGCTTATCTATGCAATCTACTGACAAACCATGAAACATATACAAGGGTCCCATCCACTCAGAGTCACGCTTAGACAGATAATCATTTACAGTTACCACATGTACTCCATTGCCTGTCAAAGCATTTAAAAATACAGGTAAAGTCGCAACGAGAGTTTTACCTTCACCTGTTGCCATTTCTGCAATCTTGCCTTTATGCAAAACGACACCTCCGAAAAGCTGAACATCATAATGTACCATATCCCAGGTTATCTCATTACCTCCTGCCATCCAATGATTCTGATAAATCGCTTTGTCACCCTCGATATGTACAAAATCATGCTTTGCCGCCAAGTCCCGGTCAAAATCATTTGCTGTGACTTCTATAGTTTCATTTTCGACAAATCGACGGGCTGTATCCTTCACTACTGCAAAAACTTCAGGGAGTACTTCGTCTAAAGCTTTTTCATACTTATCAAGGATATTTTTTTCTATCTTATCAACTTCATCCCAAACAGCCTCTCTCTTATCAAAATCCAAGTCTTCTACACCTGCTTTCAAATCGGCAATACGTTGCTTATCTTCTGCAACAGCAGACTGTATTCTTTGTCTTACATCATCAATGCGAGCACGTAATTCATCGTTACTCAATTTTTCTATTTCGGGATATACCGCTTTTACCTTTTGTACATAAGGGTCTATTTCTTTCAAGTCTCTTTGCGACTTGTTACCGAATAATTTTTTTAGAATCTCATTAAATCCCATTGTTATATTTATGTTTAAATTTTTACATTTTTCCGGCTGTTAAATCACATAATTCTGAGCCGTATAAGAACATTGCTTAATAAGCCCTGCAAGGTTAGTAGATTTCGGGCAAGGCAGACTCTAAAGCTGCATTTGGAGATCGGATACGCAATATACGAGCTACAGTAGGAGCAATAGCTGTAGCTTTTACCGGCCTCATTACATGTTGCGGTTTTATATTTTTACCAAAGAAAAATAATGGAGCCGGTATTGCATTGGCACGTACATAGTCGCGTGTATTATCTATATTTTCATACACAATTTCCCAACCTGGCTGAATCTCCAGCAATAAATCCCCCGATAATTTACGATGGTAGCCCCGACGAACAGCATCTATACGATTATTCCACTGACCATGTAATAAAAGATACGATGTCACGACATCTTGTACTCCGGTCATTTGAATAATAAATTCAGCAGCTCGAGTCTGAATCTCTTCTAAAGGAATTTGCTTATCGGTTATAAGTTTATGATTTAAGAATATCTCTCGATTATGATAACCTTCAACCCAATCTCCCTGACCATAAATAGCCATCAAGTACATATTGAGCAAAGCAGTTGCTCTTTTAGGATAAAACTCTCCGGCAGGGACATTAAATACTCCGGCTTCTTTCCCTTCTCCATTAAAATATCCTGTCGAAGTGAGAAATATTACAGTATTTTTAAGACCTATTTTTTTATCTATCAAATCAAGTAATTGACCCAATTCCCGGTCTAAACGTACATATGTATCTTGTATTTCTAAACTATACTCCTGTATCGACTTATCTTGAAAATTGGCAGCAGAATAACCAACATTCAACATATCGGGTAAAGAATGACTACCCAGCCCTCCATTTTCAATAAATGTGCGAGCCATACGGGTCACCTCCTCATTTATTAGCCCGCTACGCTTAAACAAGCTATATTTTTGTTGCTTATATTTCGAAAAAACATGTTTGAATAAAAAATCCTGCGTCAAATAGGGTAACCCCGTATATCTGGAAATCGGTAACAATGGCCGCCAAGATAAAGTATCTATCCGTTCCGATAAAGAATTTTCCCGATTGGCTACATCAATATAAGCAGGGATATCATTATAATATGTCGAAGTAGCCCATTTGCCATTTGCCTCATTGAACCAAAATGCAGAATTTGCAGCATGACCTGCACTCAAAATAGCCTGTTCAAAAGTAGGTGCTATTGAATAGACTGCACTAAATCCATCACTGGCAATCTTCAATTCATCACTAATTGTCGAAGTCAATAAGTTCTGTGCTGATACCGTCTCATCCGTATAATTCCCCATCTTACTAATATCGAACAATACGGACTCTACACGTTTACGGGTAATATTATACAAGGTATTCGATGGTATCCCATTATACGAAGGATATGTGCCGGTATAAATCGAAGCGGTTGCAGAAGCACGATCGGGATTCGGAAAATCAAATGTTACATTTTCATACATCAATCCCTCGTTCATCAAGCGTTTAAAACCTTTTTCACTAAAAAGATGTTGCATCATTTGCAAATAATCTGTCCGCAACTGATCCACCGTAATGCCGACAACCAATTTAGGTATATCACCTGATGTCTGTGCAGCCAACGGTGCAGCTATCAGCGCCAATAGCAACGAGGCAATAACTTTATTCATTGTTTTATCTTTCTTCGGCATATTATATATTTCTCAGTCTTTTGTCAACCCCAATATAAGTCAATGAACGTACTATCAATACTATGATATACGGTATAAAAGCTATATTGAGTAATTGCGGCAACCAATGCCATACAATTAAAAACAGCAAAAGTACCGCAAAGTTAACAAAATGATAATAACTGACTACTTTTTTTAAATATTTTACCCAAACGAACACCCCAATTAGTAATTGCAACGGATTTGCCCATATAATGGAATAGTTTGGTGAAGTTGCCGGATGCTCTGATATAAAAACCAAAAAACAAATGACACAACCTACAATTCCATAAAAAGAAAATATGATACAATCAAGCCATTTAAAATGCTGCTTCTTCCATATTTCTAAAGTTGATAGTATCAATATGGCTACTAAAAAATAAATTCCACAAGCCATAGGTGTAGTATAAGGATTGTAACTAACACTATTATCCATCCCCTTATGACTATCAGGTACCACTATATAAGATTTTGTTACTAAAGGACGTATATTGTCTTGTGGAGTTGATATTACTTGTGCATTGCCAAAAGCTTCCATAAGAACTGACGGCAAAAACATTTCTTCTCTATAAGACACCGGCTTGTCCAAGGGAGCTCCCAAAGCCAAATCAATCCCAAATGTCAACCATGGAAAATTAAATGTGCACTTATGTATCATTTCCCGGAAAGTAGTATGCCCCTCCGGTGCAATGTAATCAATCTTACCTCGGATACATCTCTCAACTATATCTCGCGGTCGAGTCGCACAATTATCAAATAAAAAATTGTATCGATATATTCGATTTTGAGGTAAATTATTCACGACCAAGGCTTGCAACAAATCCTCTTTCTCATCGGCGGTTAAGTTTAGCTCTTGCTCCATTACCCCGCTATTCCTTACAGCATAACTCAATACAAAATTACGAAAAGATGTCGTCCCTATACTATAATCGGTCTCTCCCTTTGTAAACCGATAAATAAAATGAGGAGCATTAAAATTAAATACTCCATAATGGAAGACAATATCCATATCTTTCTCTGGCCCCTGTACCCGAATACCTGTATGCCCAAATAACTCAAAAGACTTTTCTCCTGGAGAACAGGTCAGCAAACTGACTTTTATCGAATCTCCGACAGAAGGATATGCTGAAAAGTAAACAAAATAAAACAAACAAAATAAAAAGGCATATTTTATATTCATATTGTATCCCATACTTGTCCTCATCTTTTATATTCGGTAAATGTACTACAATTTTAACAAAATGTCATTTAGAAAAAAGAGCTCTTTTCATTACAAATTCCAAATCAATTTTCCAGTCTTCGTACCAAACGGTCCAAATCTGAACCAGACGGACTTTGGAACAGTTTTAATTCAAAAACAGGCAACATTGCCAATGCATGATCAAAAAAGTCAGCAACAATATGTTCATAATCAACCCAGACTTTCTGAGCAGAAAAAAAATAAAATTCCACTGGCAATCCTTTATCCGTCATTTCCAAATAGCGAACCATATAGAGCATATCGGAATTCGTCGTAGGCAAACTTTGTATATAACGTTCAATATAAATTCTAAACAACTTAAGATTAGAAACCTTTGTTTGCTTGCTATTCTTACCTCCTAAATATTCAGATAATACGTCTTGAAACAATTCTATTTGGGATAATTTTATCAATAATTCTGACGAAGAAAAACGGATGCTGTTCACATCTATGTTTATAGAGCGTTTTACCCTCCTACCTTCAGACTCTTCCATTCCTCTCCAATTCTGAAATGATTCATTGACTAAAGAATAAGGCGGAACCGTCAGAATGGTATTATCAAAATTACGTATTTTCACAGTATTCAAAGTCACTTCAATGACTCGGCCGTTAATTCCATGTTTATCCATAGTAATCCAATCTCCCGGCCGCAACATATCATTCGCAGACAATTGGATACCCGACACAAATCCCATAATCGTATCTTTGAATACCAGAGAAAGTATAGCAGCTGATGCCCCTAATCCGGCAAACAAAGTCATAGGAGAACGGTCTATGACTACACTGATAATTAAGATAAATCCTACGAAAAACAAAATTACTTGTAACGTCTGAAAGAGCCCCTTCAACGGTCGATTCTTAAATTTCTCTTTCTCCGAATATATTTCAAATAAAATATTGAACAAAGCACTGAAAAAACGTAAAATAACCGCAATAATATAAACAAGGCAAAATTTAAGTAAATAAGACAGTAATAATGGCTGCTGTGGAAAAGCCAATGGAAGAAGAAAATATACCAACACTGCCGGAACGACTAATGCAAAACGGTTCAAGACCTTACGGTCAAGTAGTAAATCATCCCACGTAATTCGTGTACTTCTAATGATTCTTCGTAATACATGTGAAATAAAAAAACGACATGCATAATCGGAAAGAACAGCTAACAACAATATTATAAACAATACTACCAATTGATATACCGGTCCATCCCACTTAGGAGCAATATCAAGACTCGTAACCCACTCGGTTATCTGATTGTTTATACTGTCAATTTGCAACATCATAGGCAAATGAAGATTAATTTATTGTGTTAACAGCTTATCTGCTTTTTTATTTTTGAAAGACAAAGGAAGTTTATAATATATGGAATAAGTAAACGCCACTGACGAGCCGGAGTTGCCAAATCCAGGTATAAACCAAGGAGAAGATTGGAAATTGTCCTTTACCTTTATTTTCCATTTATATCTCACACTCCATCCCATCATCAGTCCTTTATAAATTTTCACCCGGACCCCAAGTAACCCTTCAACCCATTGTGCCCTGGATTTTTGGTTTAAAATTTCTGCTGTGACAGGACTATCTGGATTCCAATAAGGAGAATCTAAGTGTATATTTTTTATGTCATAATGAAAAGCCGAGAAGCCATATCTCAATCCTATATAAAAATAGTCAGATGACAAACTGTTATATTTTATATTATAATTCAATCCTATACGATTGTATAAAGCGGGCTTTCCTATATATGTAAAATTCATATCTTCAGGTGTACTATTTGACTGTCCTATACCAATTTCCCAAATAGGGAAAAATCGATTATGAAGGTCTAACTCAACACTGGCCTCATAATTTCCATATTTTTGTCCGAATAAATTGGCCACTGGACTAAACAAGTCAATCCCTACTAAAACACTATTCAATAGAGGATATTTATGCTTTGGCTCTTTAGGTGGTTCCTGCTGCTTTTGGGCTGTCTGCACCGGCCTCGATACCGGTGTATTTTTCCTATTTTCCGATGGTCTTTGAGGTTGTTGCGCAAACATCAAAGACACACACATCAACCCTCCTATCAATAAACTACTGCACCTGGTCAACATGATAAAAAAGTTGAATATTCTCTGTACTAAAATTAGTTATCTCGTTCTGCACCAATTTAGCAGACTGCAATTGATACGTTGTATATCCAAGACTATCAATAATATAATTAAACATTGCTCCACACTCTGCAGAAGCAAAATAAACATAGCTATGGTAAACAAATGTCAATGTATCAGTCTTGTATCTGGGATGTATATTTTTCTGGTCATAGCGAATGACAAAACGAGTGGTATCTTTATCGTCCCTTAAAGGCAAATACATAGAAGAAACATTCATCGCCGTATCGAGCAGCATAGAGTCTCCAATTTGTCCAACACCATAAACAGTAAGAGAATCTATGTAAATAGCTTGAGGAACTGTAGAATCACTATAAATCGTCACATAGGGTATGCTACTTCTATTTTCCATACACCCTGTGTCATTGCATGAAATAAAAGCTATAAGTACTAACCAAATCGGCAATGTTATAGTTATATATCTCAGAAACTTTCCCATTTCACTATTTCATTAAATGCTTTCCGTCTTTTCGGTGTCGAAACAAACACCTCCGGTTCTTTGGGATAACCTATCGGAACGATCACCACAGGTTCAACACCACTTGGCAAATTAAACAATTGTTTACACAAATCCGTATCAAAATTGCAAACCCAACAAGTCCCTAATTCTTTTTCGGCCGCAGCCAAACAAATATGCTCTGTCGCTATTGCTACATCAATGTCGGCATGGTCTTTCCCGTCAGACTTTCGTACCCAAGAAGAACGATGGTCGGCACAAACTAAAATATACATTGGTGCAGAACGAAACCACTCTCTATCATAACATTGACGTATATGGTTACAGCCTTCTTCCCCCTTAATTACAACAAAAAACCACGGCTGGAAGTTTACTGCAGAAGGGGCCAATCGAGCAGCTTCAAGAATATATTCAAGTTTTTCTTTCTCTACATTACGGGAAACATAATCTCGAACCGAACAACGAAGACGGGATAATGTCAACATATCCATATCGCTCTCTCTTGTTTTGTCATCTACCAGATACATTCGAATATATTTTCTATTCTTAAATATTAATTACAAAATCTCCTTTTCTATATTATAAACATTTCGTCCCACAGCATTCCGTGAAATCAATTCACCCAAAAATCCTGTCAAAAAGAGTAATGTCCCTAATATCATGGCCGTAAGAGCCAAATAAAAATAAGGCATATCTGTCACCAATCGATATGGCATATTCGAATAAAGGGCATAAATCTTATATGCTCCTACTGCTATCGCCGAAAAAAAACCGAGAATAAACATCACACTTCCTAATAAACCAAAAAAATGCATCGGTTTAGCCCCAAACTTTGAAAAAAACCAAAGTGTCAGCAAATCCAAATAGCCATTAACAAAACGATTCAACCCAAACTTGGTCTTACCATACTTACGAGCCTGGTGATGCACAACTTTTTCACCAATTTTACTAAATCCTGCATTTTTTGCCAAATAGGGAATATAACGATGCATATCTCCATAAACCTCAATATTCTTCACCACTTCATTTCGATAGGCCTTCAGACCACAATTGAAATCATGCAAATATATACCCGTTACCTTTCGGGCTGTCGCATTATATATTTTAGTAGGAATAGTTTTAGATAACGGGTCATAACGTTTCTTTTTCCAACCGGATACCAAATCATATCCATCTTCCGTTATCATTCGATAGAGTTCTGGAATCTCATCCGGACTATCCTGCAAGTCAGCATCCATCGTAATCACAACATCTCCCTGAGCTTTGCCAAAACCTACATGTAATGCCGGAGACTTGCCATAATTTCTACGGAATTTCACTCCTTTTATATTCTTATTTCTTTCACGAAGAGATTCTATAACACTCCAAGAGTTATCAGAACTACCATCATTAATAAATAATATTTCATAAGAAAAGCCATTCTTATCCATTACCCGCTCAATCCATGCAGTCAATTCAGGTAAAGATTCTGCTTCATTATATAAAGGAATAACCAATGAAATATCCATATTCTTATCTTAAAGTATTTATTTTCAATTTACGAGATCTCATAATCCAAGCTAAAAGCATAGACAATAAAGAACCGAAAAATACATTCGACAATATTGTCTGGTACACCATTTCAATAGCAGTAGGTGCTCCCCCTTTCTCTAATCCCTCACGCATCATTTGTAAAAACTCCGACCCTTGCTGGTTGCTTAACATTGCCAACATATCCAATAACGACGCAATCTGTTTTTCAAGGTAAAGGGGATCGATATATTGATAAAACACATACTGTACCAAACCACTCAATAACGACGCAAAGAAAAATAAGAAAATACCAAATGTCCACAAATGGACAAAACCCACCCTTCCTTTTTCCTTGTTTCGATACATCTTCATTAAATAATAAAGCACAAAAGGAATAGAAACAAACAATATCTCTGCCAATACATTCAGAGCAATAAATTTAGTACTTTGAGTAGTAATCAAAAACTTTACAATCAGAAATAAACCAAAATAAATGCCATATTCCATAGCATATCTCACAATAGTCTTTCCGTTATTCCCGTCCTGCATGGTTTTCTATTTTTCTTATTGTTTATTTTTGAGTCTAATTTTACGAACAATGCCGTTACAAAGTTATCACTTTTAATACAAACCAGCCTATTTCAGCCAATAAAATGTGTAAAAATGATATGATAATAACATGTCAATTACATTTTTTTGAAAAAAATACAACATATAACTCTTTAAAATAGAGACAAATGTATATAAGCAAGAAAAAAAATCAACATCATCTATTGCAGAACCAGGAAAAATATCTACTTTTGCAGCCGGGTAAGTCCTACACGGTCAGCTCCCTTCGAATCCCCCAGGGCTTGACCGCAGCAAGGGTAGTTTGGTTGTAGCGACGCGATGTAGACAGCTTACCCATTTGCCGATATAGCTCAGTTGGCCAGAGCACGTGATTTGTAATCTCGGGGTCGTGGGTTCGAATCCCTCTATCGGCTCAGTGTTAAATAAGGGCGAATACCAGAGTGGCCAAATGGGGCAGACTGTAAATCTGCTGTCTTACGACTTCGGTGGTTCGAATCCATCTTCGCCCACATTTTTGCGGGAATAGCTCAGTTGATAGAGCATTAGCCTTCCAAGCTGAGGGTCGCGGGTTTGAGTCCCGTTTCCCGCTCAAATGTTGCCGATGTAGCTCAGTGGTAGAGCGCTTCCTTGGTAAGGACGAGGTCACGGGTTCAAGTCCCGTCATTGGCTCAAGATTTGGACGCTAATCATTAATTAAAATAAATAACAAGTTAAGTTATGGCTAAAGAACAATTTCAACGCACCAAGCCTCATGTTAATATTGGTACTATCGGTCACGTAGACCATGGTAAAACCACATTAACTGCCGCTATCACTACTGTGTTGGCTAAAAAAGGTCTTTCAGAATTGCGTTCTTTCGATTCTATCGACAACGCTCCTGAAGAAAAAGAAAGAGGTATTACTATCAATACTTCTCACGTAGAATATCAAACTGCAAATCGTCACTATGCTCACGTTGACTGTCCGGGTCACGCCGACTATGTGAAAAACATGGTAACTGGTGCTGCTCAGATGGACGGTGCTATCATCGTTGTTGCTGCTACTGACGGTCCTATGCCTCAGACTCGTGAGCACATCTTGTTGGCTCGTCAGGTAAACGTTCCTCGTATCGTAGTTTTCATGAACAAATGCGATATGGTTGACGATGAAGAAATGCTTGAACTCGTAGAAATGGAAATGAGAGAATTGCTCTCTTCTTATGAATACGATGGTGATAATACTCCTATTATTCGTGGTTCTGCACTGGGTGCATTGAATGGCGAACCTCAATGGGAAGAAAAAGTTATGGAGTTGATGGATGCTGTTGATACATGGATTCCTCTGCCTCCGCGTGATATCGATAAACCATTCTTGATGCCGGTAGAAGACGTGTTCTCTATCACAGGTCGTGGTACTGTTGCAACAGGTCGTATCGAAACTGGTGTTATCAAAGTGGGCGACGAAGTTCAGATTATCGGTTTAGGTGCTGATGGTAAGAAATCTGTTGTTACCGGTGTGGAAATGTTCCGCAAACTTCTTGATCAAGGTGAAGCTGGTGATAACGTTGGTTTGTTGCTCCGTGGTATCGACAAAAACGAAATCAAACGTGGTATGGTTATCTGCCATCCGGGACAGATTACTCCTCACTCAAAATTCAAAGCTCAGGTATATATCCTGAAGAAAGAAGAAGGTGGTCGTCACACTCCATTCCACAACAAATATCGTCCTCAGTTCTATATCCGTACATTAGACGTAACTGGTGAAATCACTCTTCCGGAAGGAACTGAAATGGTAATGCCAGGTGACCATGTAACAATCACTGTAGAACTTATCTATCCGGTAGCTATCAACGTAGGTTTGCGTTTCGCTATCCGTGAAGGTGGTCGTACAGTAGGTTCTGGTCAGATTACCGAAATCCTTGACTAATCTAAATAGATATAGTTTACAGCCGGCTCATTTTATGGAGCTGGCTGATATACGGGTCTAGCTCAGTTGGTAGAGCACTGGTCTCCAAAACCAGGTGTCGGGAGTTCGAGTCTCTCGACCCGTGCAAACTCAAAAAGAGAATGAAAAAGATACTTGCAAATATTAAAGAATCTTATAACGAATTGGTTTATAAGGTTTCTTGGCCGACAAAGTCCGAATTAAGCAATAGTGCCGTGGTTGTTATGTTCGCTTCCCTAATCATAGCCTTGGTAGTATTTGTGATGGACCAATGTTTTGACCATATTATGCATTTCATTTACGGCAAAATATTCTAATTGGGAGGTAAAAAATGTCTGAGGTAAAAAGAGGATGGTATGTATTGCGTGCCATTAGCGGAAAAGAGGGCAAGGTAAAGGAATATCTTGATGCTGAAATCAAGAATACTGACCTTGGAGAATATGTATCCCAGGTTTTGATACCTACTGAGAAGGTATATTCTGTACGTAATGGTAAGAAAGTCACTAAGGAAAGAAATCTTTATCCTGGTTATGTTTTTGTAGAGGCAGCGCTCGTCGGAGAGGTGTCTCATCGTTTGCGTAATACGACAAACGTAATTGGTTTTCTGGGAGGGACGACTAATCCCGACCCTTTGAGACCTGCTGAAGTAAAACGTATGTTGGGTGCTGTAGACGAGTTACAGGAACAAGGAGAAGAGATTAGCATTCCGTATTTTGTTGGAGAAACCGTAAAAGTAACATTCGGGCCGTTCAATGGTTTCAGTGGTATTATTGAGGAAGTAAACAACGAAAAGAAAAAGTTGAAAGTAATGGTTAAAATTTTCGGGCGTAAGACTCCGCTCGAATTGGGCTTTATGCAAGTAGAAAAGGAATAATGGAGGTGGTGTTACGCACTTGTCATTATCCCCACGTTGTTTTATAACAAATCAAATTAAATCAAAATGGCTAAAGAAATTGCTGGACAGATCAAATTACAGATTAAAGGAGGTGCAGCAAACCCATCTCCCCCTGTAGGACCGGCTTTAGGTTCTAAAGGGATTAATATTATGGAGTTTTGCAAGCAATTCAATGCCCGCACTCAAGACAAAGCCGGAAAGGTATTACCTGTCGTTATCACTTATTATAGCGATAAATCTTTCGATTTTATTGTTAAGACTCCTCCTGTAGCCATTCAATTGTTAGAAGCATCTAAACAAAAGAGTGGATCGGCAGAGCCTAACCGTAAAAAAGTGGCATCAATCACTTGGGATCAGGTAAAAGCAATTGCTGAGGACAAAATGGTCGATTTGAACTGTTTTACTTTGAAATCAGCGATGACTATGGTTGCTGGTACAGCTAGAAGTATGGGTATAACCGTAAGTGGGGAATTCCCGGATATTAACTAATAAACTTCAATTGAAATGGGTAAACTGACAAAAAATCAAAAGTTAGCTTTAGACAAAATTGAAGCAGGGAAGGCCTATTCACTCAAAGAAGCATCTCAGTTGGTAAAAGATATAACTTATACGAAATTTGATGCCTCTGTTGATGTTGATGTACGTTTAGGCGTAGACCCACGTAAAGCTAACCAGATGGTAAGAGGGGTTGTCTCTCTGCCTCATGGTACCGGTAAAGTGACTCGGGTATTGGTACTTTGTACTCCCGATCAGGAAACCGCTGCTAAGGAAGCTGGAGCTGACTACGTTGGGCTGGACGAATATATCGAAAAAATCAAAGGTGGTTGGACCGATATTGACGTTATTATAACAATGCCTGCTATCATGGGTAAAATCGGTGCTTTAGGACGTGTATTGGGTCCTCGTGGCTTGATGCCTAATCCTAAGAGTGGTACTGTTACCAACGAGGTTGCTAAGGCTGTAAAAGAAGTAAAACAAGGAAAGATTGACTTTAAAGTCGATAAGAATGGTATTGTACATGCTTCTATAGGTAAAGTATCTTTCTCTGCTGATCAGATTCGTGATAATGCAAAAGAATTTGTTTCTGCTTTGATTAAACTGAAACCGACTGCTGCTAAAGGTACATATATTAAGAGTGTTTATCTTTCAAGTACAATGAGCCCGGGTATTAAAATCGAGCCTAAATCAGTTGATGAGATTTAAAAAATTGAATTATGAGAAAGGAAGATAAAAGCACAGTTATAGAACAGATTGCATCGACTCTTAAAGAATACAGTCATTTTTATTTGGCAGAAACAGCTGCGTTGAACGCTGAGAAAACAAGCGCTCTTCGTCGTGAATGCTTCAAGCAAGATATAAAATTACTGGTTGTTAAGAATGCCTTGCTTCACAAAGCTATGGAGTCTCTCGATACTGATTATACTCCGCTTTATGATTGTCTGAAAGGCTCGACTGCAGTAATGTTTACGAATACAGGTAACGCTCCGGCCAAGTTGATCAAAGAGTTTAGAAAATCTACTTCTGACTTGTTGAACTTCAAAGCTGCATATGTTGAAGAAAGCTTCTATATCGGAGCTGAACAATTAGATGCGTTAGTTGCTATTAAGAGCAAAAATGAACTTATCGCCGATGTTATCGCATTGTTACAATCGCCTGCTAAGAACGTTGTTTCGGCATTGCAATCGGGAGGTTCTAAACTTCACGGAGTATTGCAGACTCTATCAGAAAGATAATTTTTTAGAAAAACGAATTAGTAAAATAACAAATTAAATCATACAAAAATGGCAGATTTGAAAGCTTTTGCAGAACAATTAGTAAACCTGACCGTAAAAGAAGTAAACGAACTTGCTCAGATTTTGAAAGATGAGTATGGTATTGAACCTGCTGCTGCAGCTGTTGCTGTTGCCGCTCCTGCTGCTGCTGGTGCAGCTGCTGAAGAAAAAACATCTTTCGATGTTGTTTTGAAAGCTGCTGGTGCTAACAAATTAGCAGTTGTTAAATTAGTAAAAGAACTTACCGGTCTTGGCTTGAAAGAAGCTAAAGATATGGTAGATGGTGCTCCTAGCAACATCAAAGAAGGTCTTGCTAAAGCTGAAGCTGAAGCGTTGAAAAAACAATTAGAAGAAGCTGGCGCTGAAGTTGAACTTAAATAAGTATTTCCTGATTATCAGGAACTTTGGTTAAGAGATTTCTGGAAGAGGTCTCTTAACCTTTTTGTGTATATAATTTAAATTAAGTTCAATTAATCCCATTTGTTAAATGTCTTCAAATATAGGTAAACCACGGGTAAATTTTGCTTCAATCAAGAATCCGCTTCAATATCCGGACTTTCTTGAAGTGCAGTTGAAGTCTTTCCGAGACTTCTTACAACTGGATACGCCCCCGGAAAAAAGAAAAAATGAGGGCTTGTATAAGGTGTTTGCAGAAAATTTTCCGATTGCAGATACCCGAAATAATTTTGTCCTCGAATTTTTGGATTATTACATTGATCCGCCCAGATATACTATCGATGAATGTATCGAAAGAGGGTTGACTTACAGTGTGCCCTTGAAGGCTAAACTGAAGTTGTATTGTACAGATCCCGATCACGAAGATTTCGATACCGTGATACAGGATGTGTATCTTGGCCCGATTCCTTACATGACCGAGAAGGGTACATTCGTTATAAATGGTGCTGAACGTGTCGTAGTGTCTCAGCTGCACCGTTCTCCGGGTGTTTTCTTCGGACAAAGTACGCATGCAAATGGTACGAAACTCTATTCTGCTCGTATTATTCCTTTTAAAGGTTCTTGGATTGAGTTTGCTACCGACATTAATAATGTCATGTATGCCTATATTGACAGAAAGAAAAAATTGCCGGTTACAACTTTGTTGAGAGCTATCGGTTTCGAGAGTGATAAAGATATCCTCGAAATTTTCGGACTTGCCGAGGAGGTAAAGGTAAACAAGACAAATCTTAAGAAAGCTGTTGGTCGGCGCTTGGCTGCCCGTGTGTTGAAGACCTGGGTAGAAGACTTTGTGGACGAAGATACTGGAGAAGTTGTTTCTATCGAACGTAATGAGGTTATCATCGATCGGGAAACAGTTCTGGAAGAAGAGCATATTGAAGAAATTCTTGAATCTGGAGTATCCAATATCTTGTTGCATAAGGAAGAAAGAAATCTTTCTGATTATTCGATTATTTACAATACATTGCAGAAAGACTCCAGTAACTCGGAGAAAGAAGCAGTGCTATACATATATCGCCAACTTCGTAATGCTGAACCGGCTGATGATGCCAGTGCTCGCGAAGTAATTACAAATTTATTCTTCTCTGAAAAGAGATATGACTTGGGTGAGGTAGGACGTTATAGAATCAATAAAAAATTGAATCTGTCCACTCCGGCCGATATAAAGGTCTTGACGAAAGAGGATATTATCGAGATTATCAAATATCTTATTGAGTTGATTAATTCGAAGACCGATGTTGATGATATCGACCATTTGAGTAACCGTCGTGTAAGAACTGTAGGTGAACAATTGTACAATCAGTTCGGTGTCGGACTGGCTCGTATGTCACGTACAATACGTGAACGTATGAACGTTAGGGACAATGAGGTATTTACTCCTATCGATTTGATTAATGCCAAGACTATTTCTTCGGTAATCAATACATTCTTCGGAACGAATGCTTTGTCTCAGTTTATGGACCAGACAAATCCTTTGGCCGAAATGACACATAAACGTCGTATGTCGGCTTTGGGACCTGGAGGTTTGTCGAGAGAGCGTGCCGGATTTGAGGTTCGTGACGTACATTACACACATTACGGTCGTTTGTGTCCTATTGAAACTCCTGAGGGACCGAATATCGGTCTTATATCTTCACTCTGTGTATATGCAAAAATCAATGACCTTGGATTTATCGAAACTCCATATCGTAAAGTCGAAAATGGAAAAGTTGATTTGTCCGAAAATGGTATTGTATATTTGACGGCTGAAGTAGAGGAGGGTAAGGTTATTGCTCAGGGTAATGCTCCGCTAAATGATGATGGTACATTTATTCGTACAAGAGTAAAATCTCGTTTGGATGCGGATTTCCCTATTGTAGCTCCTGAGGAAGTAAACTTAATGGATGTTTCTCCTACGCAGATTGCATCCATTGCGGCTTCGTTGATACCTTTCCTTGAACATGATGATGCAAACCGTGCATTGATGGGATCGAACATGATGCGCCAGGCCGTACCGTTGCTTCGTACCGAAGCTCCGGTTGTAGGTACCGGTTTGGAAGGTCAGTTGATTCGGGATTCTCGTACGCAGATTACTGCCGAAGGTGCAGGAGTTGTGGAATTTGTTGATGCAACGACAATACGTATTCGTTATGACCGTACCGAGGAAGAAGAGTTTGTAAGTTTTGAAGATTCGGTTAAAGAATATACTATTCCCAAGTTCCGCAAGACCAACCAAAGTACTACGGTGGATTTGAGACCTATCTGCCATAAGGGAGACCGGGTAGTTGCCGGACAGATTTTGACGGAAGGTTATTCTACCGAAAACGGAGAATTAGCATTAGGTAAAAACCTGAAAGTGGCGTTTATGCCGTGGAAAGGTTATAACTATGAGGATGCTATTGTACTTAACGAACGTGTAGTTCGTGAAGATATATTGACTTCGGTACACGTAGATGAATATTCTTTGGAAGTACGTGAGACGAAGAGAGGTATGGAAGAGTTGACTTCTGATATACCTAATGTGAGTGAAGAAGCAACAAAAGACCTTGACGAACGTGGTATCATCCGTGTGGGGGCTCACGTAAATCCGGGTGATATAATGATTGGTAAGATTACGCCTAAAGGAGAGTCTGACCCGTCACCGGAAGAAAAGTTGTTACGTGCAATCTTTGGTGATAAAGCAGGTGATGTGAAAGATGCGTCGTTGAAAGCTACTCCTTCATTAAAGGGTGTGGTTATCGGTACCAATCTGTTCTCAAGAGCTATTAAGAAAAAGAAGTCTAAGCTAAGTGATAAAGCTATTCTTCCTAAGTTGGATGAAGAGTACGAAGAAAAAGAAGCCAAGCTCAAAGACCTGTTGATTGAAAAGTTGATGATACTGACCAACGGCAAGACGTCTCAGGGAGTAAAAGATTATCTGGGAGCAGAAATAATTGCCAAGGGAGCTAAATTTACACAAAAGGCTTTGAGCGAGATAGATTATACCTCTATTCAAGTAAGTAAGTGGACTACCGATACGGCTAAGAACGAATTGATACGGGCTACAATTATGAATTACTTGAAAAAGTATAAGGAAATCGATGCAGAACTTCGTCGGAAGAAATTCGATATTTCGATTGGAGATGAATTGCCCTCAGGAATTGTACAAATGGCCAAGGTGTATATCGCCAAGAAACGTAAGATTAGCGTAGGTGACAAGATGGCCGGTCGTCATGGTAACAAAGGTATTGTGTCGCGCGTTGTTCGTCAAGAAGATATGCCGTTCTTGGAAGATGGAACTCCGGTTGATATCGTTTTGAACCCTCTGGGTGTGCCGTCTCGTATGAACTTAGGACAGATTTTTGAAACTGTTTTGGGATGGGCCGGTGTAAAATTAGGTGAAAAGTTTGCAACACCTATTTTTGACGGAGCAAGCCTTGATGATTTGAATGAATGGACAGACAAAGCAGGCCTGCCTCGTTATGGTAAATCATATTTGTATGATGGACATACCGGAGAACGTTTTGACCAGCCGGCAACGGTAGGGGTTATCTATATGTTGAAACTGGGTCACATGGTTGAAGACAAGATGCATGCTCGTTCGATAGGTCCTTATTCTTTGATTACGCAACAGCCGTTGGGTGGTAAAGCTCAGTTTGGAGGTCAGCGTTTTGGAGAGATGGAGGTTTGGGCTCTTGAGGCATTCGGTGCTTCTCATGTTTTACAGGAGATTTTGACAATTAAGTCGGATGATGTTGTCGGACGTTCTAAAGCATATGAAGCCATTGTAAAAGGTGAACCTATGCCTACACCTGGTATTCCTGAGTCTCTTAATGTGCTTTTGCATGAGTTGAGAGGTCTTGGTCTTAGCATCAATTTAGAATAAATAAACTTAGAAAAAGTGTTGTCAGTATTTCTCTGAAAGAGAAACTGACACACTGAAATTCTTATAACTCTTTATAAATTTAATTTATGGCTTTTAGAAAAGATAACAAGATAAAGAGTAACTTTTCAAAGATTTCAATCGGATTAGCATCTCCAGAAGAGATTTTGGAAAATTCGAGCGGTGAAGTCTTGAAACCCGAAACCATCAACTATCGTACATACAAGCCTGAGCGTGACGGTTTGTTTTGTGAACGTATATTCGGTCCGGTAAAAGACTATGAATGCCATTGCGGTAAATACAAACGTATTCGTTATAAAGGCATTGTCTGCGACCGTTGTGGTGTTGAGGTTACGGAAAAGAAAGTACGTCGCGAACGGATGGGACATATTCAGCTCGTCGTTCCAGTTGCTCATATCTGGTATTTCCGTTCTCTTCCCAACAAAATCGGTTATTTACTCGGATTACCTACGAAGAAACTTGATGCAATTATTTATTATGAGCGTTATGTCGTAATACAGCCGGGGGTAAAAAGAGACAGTTTGGCCGTTTATGACTTATTGTCTGAAGAAGAATATCTGGAAGTACTTGATAATCTACCTAAAGACAATCAATTGCTTGATGATACTGATCCCGAGAAGTTTATTGCAAAAATGGGTGCTGAGGCTATTTATGATTTATTAGCCCGTCTTGATTTGGATGAACTTTCTTATGAGCTGCGTCATCGTGCCAATACAGATGGTTCGCAACAACGTAAAAGTGAGGCTTTGAAGCGTCTGCAAGTGGTAGAGTCGTTCCGTGCATCGAAAATGCGTAATCGTCCTGAATGGATGATTCTGAAAGTCGTTCCGGTGATTCCTCCCGAATTGCGCCCTCTTGTTCCTCTGGACGGAGGCCGTTTCGCTACATCTGATTTGAATGACCTTTATCGTCGTGTTATCATACGTAACAACCGTCTGAAACGATTGATGGAAATCAAAGCTCCGGAAGTTATTTTGCGTAATGAAAAACGTATGCTTCAGGAGGCTGTCGATTCGTTATTGGATAATTCTCGTAAATCGAGTGCGGTCAAGACGGATGCAAATCGTCCCTTGAAATCTTTGTCTGATAGTTTGAAAGGAAAACAAGGACGTTTCCGTCAGAACTTATTGGGTAAACGTGTCGACTACTCGGCTCGTTCGGTTATCGTCGTAGGTCCCGAACTTAAAATGCATGAGTGCGGTTTGCCTAAGAATATGGCTGCCGAATTATATAAGCCTTTTGTTATACGGAAACTAATCGAACGCGGTATTGTAAAGACCGTGAAGTCGGCCAAGAAGATTGTCGATCGCAAGGAGCCGGTCGTTTGGGATATTCTTGAACATGTAATGAAAGGTCACCCTGTGTTGTTGAACCGTGCACCGACGTTGCACCGTTTGGGTATTCAGGCGTTCCAGCCCAAAATGATTGAGGGTAAAGCTATACAGTTACATCCATTGGCATGTACGGCATTTAACGCTGACTTCGATGGTGACCAGATGGCTGTACACTTGCCATTGGGTAATGAAGCTATTCTTGAGGCTCAGATGTTGATGTTGGGGGCTCATAATATTCTTAATCCGGCTAATGGTGCACCTATCACCGTACCTTCTCAGGATATGGTATTAGGATTGTACTATATTACGAAACTTCGTCCGGGAGCTAAAGGCGAAGGCCTTGTATTCTATGGCCCGGAAGAGGCTGAGATAGCTTATAACGAGGGCAAGGTTACACTTCACTCGAAAGTGAAGGTGATGGTAAAAGACTTGGATGAAAACGGCAATATCGTAGAAGTTCTTCGCGAAACATCAGTGGGGCGTGTTCTTGTAAATGAGATTGTACCAGCAGAAGTAGGATATATTAATGAGATACTTTCCAAGAAATCTCTTCGTGATATTATCGGTAACGTTATCAAAGTATGTGGTGTAACTCGTGCTGCCCAGTTCTTGGATGATATCAAGGATTTAGGTTATAAGATGGCATTTAAAGGCGGCTTGTCGTTTAATCTTGCCGACGTGATTATTCCACCCGAAAAAGAAGCTTTGGTAAACGAAGGTTATGCCGAAGTGGAGCAAATCATGGCCAATTATAACATGGGTTTCATTACTTATAATGAACGTTATAACCAGATTATCGATACTTGGACTCACGTAAACTCGAAACTGTCTAATATTCTGATGAAGCAGTTGTCGAGCGATAATCAGGGATTCAATTCTGTATATATGATGTTGGATTCCGGTGCTCGTGGTTCTAAGGAACAGATTCGTCAGTTGTCCGGTATGCGTGGTTTGATGGCGAAGCCTCAAAAATCTGGTGCTGAAGGCGGACAGATTATTGAAAACCCGATTTTGGCAAACTTCAAAGAGGGCTTGTCGGTGTTGGAGTATTTTATCTCTACTCACGGTGCTCGTAAAGGTTTGGCCGATACTGCTTTGAAAACTGCTGACGCTGGTTATTTGACTCGTCGTCTGGTCGATGTTGCACATGATGTGATTATTCACGAAGAAGACTGTGGAACATTGCGAGGACTTGTTTGTACGGAAATCAAGAATAATGAAGAGGTTGTAGCTTCTTTATATGAGAGAATTCTGGGACGTGTATCTGTACATGATGTACAACATCCGTTAACAGGAGAAATATTGGTTCATGCCGGTGATGAAATTACAGAAGATATTGCACAAAAAATACAAGAATCTCCCATCGAAAGAGTGGAAATCCGTTCGGTATTGACTTGTGAATCGAAGAAAGGTGTTTGTGCTAAGTGTTATGGACGTAATTTATCTACCAGTAGATTGGTACAGAAAGGTGAAGCTGTCGGTGTCATTGCTGCACAGTCTATCGGTGAGCCGGGTACTCAGTTGACTTTGCGTACTTTCCATGTCGGTGGTATCGCTTCTAATATTGCAGCTGTATCGAATGTGACGTCACGTTATGACGGTATTCTCGAAATCGATGAGTTACGTACCGTTGACAGCATAGATGAGACAGGAAAGAAGGTAATGATTGTCGTAGGCCGTTTGGCTGAAATGCGTATTATTGATCCTAATACTAAGATTGTACTGACGACGACAAATATCCCTTATGGTTCTAAACTGTTCTTTAACAGTGGCGCAGAATTGAAGAAAGGTGATGTTGTCTGCGAGTGGGACCCTTTCAATGCCGTTATCGTATCGGAAGTTTCGGGTAAAGTGAAATTCGAGAATGTAGTTGAGGGGGTAACCTATAAAGTAGAATCGGATGAGCAGACCGGGTTGCGTGAGAAAATCATTATCGAGTCTAAAGACCGTGCCCGTGTTCCATCTGCAAATATCGTTGATGAGAATGGTCAGGTACTGAAGACCTATTCTTTGCCCGTAGGTGCTCACTTAATGGTAGATGAGAACAGTGCACTCCGTTCTGGAGAAGTATTCGTGAAAATACCGCGTGCAGTGGGTAAAGCGGGTGATATCACCGGTGGTCTTCCTCGTGTTACAGAATTGTTCGAAGCCCGTAACCCGTCTAATCCGGCAGTTGTGTCAGAAATTGACGGAGAAGTGACTTTCGGAAAGGTAAAACGGGGTAATCGTGAGATTGCAGTAACATCCAAGACCGGTCAAGTACAGAAATATCTGGTTCCTCTGTCAAAACAAATATTGGTACAGGAAAACGACTATGTTCGTGCCGGAACTCCGTTATCTGACGGTGCGGTGACTCCTTCTGATATTTTGGCAATCAAGGGACCGACGGCTGTACAGGAATATATTGTGAACGAAGTGCAGGATGTATATCGCTTACAAGGTGTGAAAATCAACGATAAGCATTTTGAGGTAATTGTACGTCAAATGATGCGTAAAGTTGAGATTATCGATCCGGGTGATACTCGCTTCTTGGAGCAACAGGTGGTTGACAAACATGATTTCATGGAAGAAAATGACCGCATATGGGGCAAAAAGGTTGTTGTAGATGCCGGTGATTCTCAGACGTTGAAGCCGGGCCAGATTGTAACTCCTCGTAAGTTGCGTGATGAAAACTCGATGTTAAAGCGCCGTGATATGAAATTGGTGGAAGTGCGGGATGCCATTCCGGCAACTTCTAACCAGATTTTGCAAGGTATAACTCGGGCTGCATTGCAGACATCCAGCTTTATGTCGGCCGCTTCGTTCCAGGAAACCACAAAAGTTCTTAATGAGGCTGCTATTAATGGTAAAGTTGACAGGCTCGAAGGTATGAAAGAAAATGTGATTTGTGGACATTTAATACCTGCCGGTACAGGCCAGCGTGAATTCGACAAGATTATAGTTGGTTCTAAGGAAGAGTTTGACCGAGTTTTTGCCAATCGTAAGAATGTAACGGATTTTTAATAAGAATCTGTTGTTCTGAAATATATTAATGAAGGTGCGCTTTATCTGAGCGCACCTTTGTTGTTTAATGAAACCTTCTGGCTTTTTTCTTGTTATATCAAAAAAGAACAATGAAAAGCAAACTGGTATATATAATTGATCCGTATTGTATCTGGTGTTACGGCAATGAACTTATAATAAATCATGTATATGAAACATACCACCATCGTTTGGATTTTAAAATTTTGCCGGTCGGTATGTGGAGTGAAAATAACAGGCGGAATGCCACACCGGAGTTGGCTCGCATGTTGAAGTATCAGGCACGCAAGGTGTCGGATATAACAGAAGTGGTTTTCGGTAATAATTTTTTTAATTTGATAAACGATACATCCAGAATATTCGACAGTGAAATCCCGGCCATGGCAATTACAACGATAGATAAATATTGGCGTCATTTGTCGCTGGCGTTTTGTAATTTGCTGTTGCGAGCATTCTACTATGAAGGGAAAGATTTATCTGATAAGTCGGTTTATGAACAATTGTCCCGGCGTCTTGAATTATCTCCCGAAGAATTTTTATATTATCAGTATTCTGATGAGATAAAATTATTGACAAAAGAACGTTTCTCGGAAGCGAGATCTCTGACTTACGAGTATCCCAGTTTGCTTTTTGTCGACTTTATAGGAGGAGTACATCCGATATCGAATGGCTATACTCGTTATTCGGAGATTCAGAGGCGCATTAATTGTTTACTTTGATAAGATAATCCCTATGGTAAGGTATTGCTGGTTTCAATAAAAAGCACGACCTTTAACATGAATTTATAAAAAGAGAATAATCGGTATGGCACATAATCATAAACATCATGCACACCAGCATACGCACAATATCGAGAGTATAAATTCTGCCTTGGTGATAGGGATTATATTGAATACTTTGTTTGTTGTCATTGAGGCCATAGCAGGGTTTTATTATGATTCTTTGGCTTTATTATCGGATGCAGGACATAATTTAAGCGATGTTATCAGCTTGATATTGGCTCTGCTTGCATTTCGGTTAGTACAAATGAAACCGACATCTGAATATACTTATGGGTATAAGAAAAGCTCGATACTTGTATCTCTATTGAATGCTGTTATTCTGCTGGTGGCAGTGGGAATGATTTTGTCGGAAAGTATTGTCAAGATAAGACATCCGGAACCGATAGCTGGGAATGCGATTGCCTGGGTAGCCGGTGCAGGGATTATAATCAATGCCTTTACAGCTTTTTTACTTTTCCGACAAAAGGGAAGTGACCTGAATATTAAGGGGGCTTATCTGCATATGGCGGCCGATACTTTAGTATCGGTAGGTGTACTTATTTCAGGTGTTGTTATAGAATATACTCATTGGTATTTTGTAGACCCGATTATAGGGATTGTTGTGGCAATTGTTATCCTTTATTCGACATGGGGCTTGTTGCATGATAGCTTGCGGCTATCTTTAGACGGTGTTCCAGTAGATATAAATTTGGATGAGATAAAGGGTGTATTGCTTCGTAATGAAGAAGTTGAAGATGTACATCATTTGCATATTTGGGGTATCAGCACTACGCAGAATGCTCTTACGGCACATATTGTCGTACGTTCTACAGAGAATATGGAAGAGTTGAAGCATAAGTTAAAAGAGGAATTGTATGAGCATAATATACAGCATGCGACATTAGAATTGGAGTTGGACAGTGAGCATTGTGACCATAAATGTTGTTAGGAGTTATTGATAATGAATATGTAATATTGGAATAAAATGAAATTCTGGGATAAACTGAAAATAAATCATAACCCGAAATCGGGAGCTCTTGATTTACTGAAATATATTGGACCGGGTTTGTTGGTGACAGTCGGATTTATAGATCCGGGAAATTGGGCTACCAACTTGGCTGCAGGTTCTACTTTTGGGTATGCTTTGTTGTGGGTGGTTACTTTTTCGTCTGTTATGTTGATTATTATTCAGCACAATGTAGCACATTTGGGAATTGTTACCGGGCTTTGTCTGGCCGAAGCGACGACAAAGTATATTCGTCGGCCTTTATCTGTGCCGATATTGGGCTCTGCAATGTTGGCAAGTATATCTACTTCTTTGGCAGAGATTTTGGGAGGAGCTATTGCATTGCAGATGTTGTTCAGTATTCCTATAAAGGCAGGGTCTGTTATTATAACCATAGTTTCAATCGTTATGTTATTGACCAATACGTATAGTAAGATCGAACGTTGGATTATAACCTTTGTTTCTATTATCGGCCTGTCTTTTTTGTATGAGCTGTTTTTGGTGGATGTCAGCTGGGGAGAGGCGGTGAAGTCGTGGGTTACTCCGACTTTTCCTGATAATTCTTTGCTTATTATTATGAGTGTGCTTGGAGCGGTCGTGATGCCTCATAATTTGTTTTTACATTCAGAAGTTATCCAAAGTCGGGAATGGAATCTGGAAGATGAAAAAGTTATAAATAAACAGTTGAAATATGAGTTCTTTGACACACTGTTTTCTATGGTAATCGGGTGGGCGATAAATTCGGCGATGATTATATTGGCGGCCTCGGCCTTTTTTAGTAAAAATATTCAGGTCGAAGAATTGAGCCAGGCACAAGATTTATTGACTCCATTGGTAGGAAATAGTGCCGGAGTCATTTTTGCTGTAGCATTATTGTTTGCCGGTATATCATCTACGATTACATCAGGAATAGCAGGAGCTTCTGTCTTTGCCGGTTTCTTTGGTGAGGCATATAGCCCTAAAGATTTACATACAAAGTTGGGAACATTGCTTTCTTTTATTCCGGCTTTATTAATTATATTTTTTATCGGAGATCCTTTTAAGGGGCTTATTATCTCTCAGATGTTATTGAGCGTGCAATTGCCTATAACCGTTTTTACTCAAATTTATCTGACTTCTTCACGGAAAGTGATGGGTAAGCATGTCAATAAGTTGTCAACGACAATTATTTTGTTGTTGTTGGGGACTATGGTCACAGTACTTAACATAGCTTTGCTTATCAGCCTTTTTTAGAAACTTGAGGAAAAAATTTTGTTTTATAGAAAATGATGCTTTGCATAATACCTCGGAGGGAAAGATACAAGATAAATGCTAACCATAAAGCATGATTTCCCAATGTATGGTATAAGGAATAATAAAGTAGAAAGAAAGCTGTTGACGATACTAACATCGCATATAACATCTGCCGTGTAGCAGTAGCTCCGATAAATATACCATCCCATAAAAATGCTGAAAATCCGGCGGCAGGTATGACCAGAGCCCAGTAAAAATAATTTTCAGATGCTATGATTACAGATGTGTCATTTGTCAGTAGTCTGAGGAAATCTTTGCCACCGATGCCATATAATAGAGTGAATGCGAGAGATAAGGCAATTCCCCAAATGAACAACAGCCGAATCATTTTTTTGAATGCGGTTTTGTTGTTGGCTCCGATATATTTGCCGGCGAGAGCTTCGCCGGCATATGCAAATCCGTCCATGATATATGAAAACAGTGTAAATAATTGCATTAATAAAGTATTGACAGCAAGTATGATATCCCCCTGTTTTGCTCCGGTTGAGGTGAAGAATGTGGTGACTGTTACCAGACAGAGTGTACGAAAGAATATGTCGTTATTTGTTTGAAAGAATTTTTTTATAGCACCTTTCTGGATTATCTCAGACCATAAAATTCTGATTTTCAATTTTCCGTAGAAACGGTTCCATAGAGAGAATGCCATGATTAGACCTGCATACTGAGCGATTAGTGTACCTAAGGCGACCCCTTCTACTTTCATTTTCAGGGAGAATACGAAGCTAAGGCTGGCTATGATGTTGATAATATTTTGGGCTATTGCGATAAACATGGGAAAACGAGAGTTTTGCATTCCGATAAACCAGCCGGAGAACCCATATAAACCTAATACTGCTGGTGCTCCCCATATGCAAATGCTGAAATAGGCAATCGCCAATTCTTGAACGTCGTGGGGAGCATCGATGAATGTAAATGCAAGTTTTTGTATGGGGTATTGAAGTATAATCATCAGGAAAGAAATGCAAAAGCCTGTTCCGATGGCTCGAATCAGTATTCGAGTAACTTCATTCAAATCTCTTTTTCCGTATGCTTGGGAAGTCATGCCACTCGTTCCCATTCTAAGAAATCCGAATAACCAATAAATGATGTTGAACATCAATCCTCCTACAGCAATGGCTCCGATATAAGCCGCAGAACCCAGATGTCCTACGATAGCAATGTCTATTAAGCCTAATAATGGTACAGTAATATTTGAAATTATGGAAGGAATTGCTATCTGTAGAATTTTTCTATTCATAAATCATTGTATGGAATCAATGTGGTATTTAATGTTTTCCTCTATGAACTGAAATATTGAAGCAACAATAAAAAGATAGGAGTTATGAGAATCTATTTCTTGGAAAATATGTTTTTCTCATCACTTTTGATTTATCTTTTATCAACCATGTCATTGTTATGGATTTATATTTGCTGTAATCCGGAATCTTCCTTATGTTATTGGAAAAATTCCGGATTTATTTAGGATTTCCCTTTGAGATTAGGGTGAATTTGTTCTTTTAGGCAGGTTTCTATTTTGATTTCTTGATATCAGAATGCTTTGAAACCCATAATTTCTTTTACTTCACGGAGTGTTTTAGCCGCACTTTCACGAGCTTTTTCAGCACCGGCTTTAACTACCTTTCTCATGTATTCGTCATTGTTTTGAATATCGAGAATACGTTCACGTATGGGAAGGGTGACTTTAAGGATATCCTCTGCCAATTGTTTCTTCAAATCTCCATAACGGATTTCGCAGCTATTATATTTTTCTTCAAAATACTCGACGGTATCGGGTGTCGAAACTATTTTGAGAATAGTGAATAGATTTTCAACCGGTTCGGATTTGGGGGAATTGGGGGCTTGCGGACCTTCATCCGTGACGGCACGCATCACTTTTTTCCGTAATGTCTTTTCGTCATCTATCAGATATACACAGTTTCCTTCTGATTTACCCATTTTCCCTGTTCCGTTTAGACCGGGTATTTTTATGGATTCGGCACCGAAGTTATAACTGGTAGGTTCGGGGAAATACTCGACTCCGTAGATACTGTTGAATCTTCGGGAAAATCTTCGAGTCATTTCTAAATGTTGTTCCTGATCTTTACCTACTGGTACTTTGGTCGCTTTATGTATCATGATATCCGCAGCCATCAGGGTAGGGTAAGTAAGTAATCCTGCATTTACATTTTCGGGTTGTTTACGTACTTTTTCTTTAAATGATACTGTACGTTCGAGCTCTCCGACATATACATGCATGTTCAATAAAAGATATAGTTCCGGAATTTCAGGAACATCACTTTGGATAAAGATAGTAGAAGCTTCGGGGTCAAGCCCGGCAGCCAGATATTCTGCTAAAATGTTTTTGACATTTACATGGAGAAGTGCAGGGTCAGGATGTGTCGTAAGAGAATGTAAATCAGCAATAAAGAAAAAGCAATTATTTTCGTATTGCATTTTTACAAAATTGCGAAGGGCACCATAATAGTTACCTAAGTGTAAATTTCCGGTAGAGCGTATGCCGCTAACAACAGTTTCTTTCATATATATTTATGCTATTATCTTATAATTAAGTTACAAATGTAGAAAAAACAGCCAGTACTGACAAATAAACGTTTATTTTGATGGAATGAGATTCTGCTCTATTTGCTTGAACAAATCAGGATTAGCAGCCAATAATGATATTCCGCGGTCATGCCTGTATTGCTGTGCTTTACCTCCTGCTTCTTGTACAATCAGGATACCGGCACAGACATCCCATAAATGGAGATTGGGTTCCCAATAGCCGTCAAAAAATCCGGCAGCTACACTGCACAAATCATAGGCTGCTGATCCATATCGGCGTATACCTCGTACTTGAGGAAGAATACGAGATACTTCGGTGAGGTTGTTGTCCGGATTTGTATCTTTGTCACATGGAAATCCGGTAGTCAGGACACTTGGCCCTAATTTCTTTTTGGTTGAAACATGGATAGATTTTCCATTCAATAGGCTTCCTTCTCCTTTAATAGCTGTATATAATTCGTCCAAATAAGGTGCATATACAATACCCAATATAGTTTCGCCTTTGTATTGTAATCCTATGGAAACCGAAAAGATGGGCAGTCCTTGGCTGAAATTTGTAGTACCGTCCAGAGGATCTACAACCCAGCAGTAATCACTTTTACCTGAATGTAACCCACTTTCTTCTCCTAAAATACTATGGTCCGGACAATGTTGAGAAACTTGTTCGATAAAGTATTTTTCACTGGTTTTATCGGCGGCGGTGACTACGTCATTTATAGAACCTTTTAATTCAATATCTAAATGGCTGCCCCTGAAATAGGATAGATGTATTTTCCCCATTTCTTTAGCCCATACGGTAGCCAGGTCGGCTAATTGGTGCCAATATGAAATTTCTGAATCCATAATAAATTTTGTTTTGGTCTGAACAAAAAAAGAGTATCGTTTTTATGGTAGATACTCTTTTGCTCAATATTTATAATTAAAGAAAATTAATCATCCTCTTCTTCCAGATCTTCAATAGGGAGCTGGCGTTTAAATGCTTCCTTAAATGAGATTAAAGATTCCGAACGTGCTAAACCTAACGGTTGTAACTTGGAATGTATGATACTCAATAAATGGCTGTTATTACGGGCGTACAATTTGATAAACATATCGTATTGGCCTGTAGTGTAATGGCACTCTACGACTTCCGGTATTTTTTGGAGCTGTTCGAGTACGTCTTTGAATTGGCTGGGATTTTGTAGATAAAGACCGATATAAGCACAAGTCTCAAATCCTATTTTATTAGAGTCGATGGTGTATTCAGAACCTTTTATAATTCCGAGATTTGTCAGTTTCTGTACTCGTTGGTGAATCGCGGCTCCGGAAACGTTGCATTCACGTGCAACTTCAAGGAACGGAATACGGGCATTAGATGCAATCAGTTTGAGAATTTTATAATCCAAACTGTCAAGTTGGTGGTGTCCCATATACTTAATTTCTTATTTTTAGTCTATGTTTTTTATTTACAATAATATACAAAGTTAAATAGAAATGATTACATATTCAAAAAATCAGGGCAAAATTTCTTCTTTTTTTAAGAAGAGGAGCTGAAATTGTTATTTTTTTTAGGGGTTGGTAATATTTATGCAAGGTATATCAAGGTATATAAATTACTAATCGTTTGGGAGTTTCTGTTATAAGTGCTATCTTCGTGAAGATACATAATAAAAAAGAGTATGATAAGTAGTGTTCTTGTAAACGCAGAAGATAAAGAAATCCTTTCTTTCATAAGGCAAGTGTATGAAGAGTCTTTTCCGTATGACGAACGGCGAGAGTTTGAAGATATAGAAAAATTGCTTCGAGAAAAACCGGAGTTCAAGATGATTGCTGTTTTTGCAGGAAAAAGCCCTGTAGGTTTTTTATCATTCTGGGAGTGGGATTCTTTTATTTATGCTGAGCATTTTGCTATCGATTCCAAGACAAGAGGAGCTGGGTATGGAGCTGAAGTACTTAGAAACTTTTTGGGGCAGACCTCTAAACCTGTAGTTTTAGAGGTAGAGAAGCCTGAAGATGATTTTAGTCGTAGACGTATCGGTTTTTATGAACGTTTGGGACTTAAATTGTGGCCTGATTGTCATTACATCCAACCTCCTTATGATGATAAGAAGAAGCCTATGGAATTATTGCTGATGTCATATGGTTCTCTGGATATGAATAAATTATTTGGTGAAGTCAGAGATATATTGCATACTCAGGTATATGGTGTAAGGGCAGGAGAGTATATATAATAGATGAATAAACGGGCGTTGAGTTTCCAACACCCGTTTATTCATCTTATACGTATATTTTTATCTAAGAAACGAAGGGATAACCATGCGAGCATTTTTACTCCGGTTTTTAATGCTGATTCATCAATTAGGAAATGGGCAGTATGTTGTTCTCCGCATTCGGGATTGGATGGCCCCTTTACTCCGAGGCGGTAAAATGTCGAAGGAATCCTTTCTGCGAAAAATCCGAAATCTTCTGATGTCATTCTTTTTTCCATTTTGCCTACGTGGTTATCGCCCAATAACTCTTCTGCAAATTTTCTGGCACTTTCAGTAACAATCGGGTCATTGATTACTGCAGGATAACCGTTCGGGAGATGTATATCGCAGGAGCAGCCATATGCTTCGGCTGTTGCCTTAATTGTATTTCGGATAAGTTCCTTTAACCGGATTCTTTCTTTTTCGTCCATACAGCGGAAGGTTCCGGATAGTGATACTTGGTCGGGAATAATATTTGTGGCCCCATCAGCAATGAATCTTCCGAAGGTGAGGACTGCAGGGACAAATGGATTTCTTCTGCGACTGATTATTTGTTGTAAAGATACCACTATTTGAGAAGCTGCCAGGACGGTGTCGTTTATACGATGAGGCATGGCACCGTGTCCACCTTTTCCCCGTACTGTGAGGTGTATCTCGTCGGCCGAAGCCATAACACATCCACTGCCGAATGCTACATCACCGCAAGCAATGTCCGTGTTTGTATGTTGGGCAATCATAATATCCGGTTTTATATCGTCAAAAATACCGTCTTGTAACATGAGATTAGCTCCTCCGGGAGCTTTCTCTTCTCCGGGTTGAAATATGAGCAATACCGTACCTTCTATAATTTCTCGCATCCGATTCAGTATCATTGCAGCCCCAAGTAGACAGGCTGTATGTGCATCATGACCACATGCATGCATGACGTGGGGATTGACCGACCGGAAAGGAACATTGTTGGCTTCTTCGATAAGTAAAGCATCCATATCCGCTCTTAAGCCTATTATTCTGGAAGTGGGATTCTTTCCTTCGACACGGGCAAGTATGCCGTACCCTCCTATATTTTTTCGATAAGGAATATTTTCACCTTGGAGTATTTCCTCTATGAAATCTGCTGTTTCTTTTTCAGCGAAAGATGGTTCGGGGTGTTGATGCAAATGTTTGTAAATATTTATGACAATACTTTCTATTCGGTTTGCCAGCATTTCGATAGTTTCTTTCATCTCTTTGTTCAAGAATAGTTTTTGCAAACTTATATATTCTTGGTTACTCAGCCAATATATTCTTTGTTTTTTCGTTAATATAATAAAGGCTATTTCCTTTTTCGTTAACATGTTAAAATTCTATTTAGAATATTTTTATATTAAAAAATGTTTTATATTTGTTTTACAATTGAGGGCATTCCTCATATTGAACGGTTAAAAAAATTAAAATGAAACTATTTCATTATTTGTCGATCATTGTTTTTATGGTAGGGGTATTGTTGACTTCCTGTGTAGGGAATGTTCCCCAAAAAAGAATTGTAACCGTTACTGTATTACCTCAAAAATATTTTGCAGAAAAAATTGCAGGCGATAAATTTGAAATTAATTGCGTTGTACCTAACGGAAGTAATCCGGAAGCTTATGACCCTTCGCCGTCGCATTTGGTATATGTAGGTAAGAGCGAAGCTTATTTTAAGATAGGGCATATCGGGTTCGAAGTTGCATGGCTCGATAAGTTGTTGAACAATAATCCTGATATGAAATTGTACGATACGTCTGTGGGCGTAAAACTATTGAGTGGTACACATGGGCATGATGACCCGGAGCATGTGCATAGCGAGACATTTGATCCTCATATTTGGAGTTCTCCAAAGCAGGCTCGGATCATTGCTCGTAATATGTATGATGCTTTTGTAGAGCTTGATCCGGATAATAGGAAATATTATAAAAAAAATTATGATTTATTATTGTTGGAAATAAATCGGGTTGATTCTGTACTGACAAAGAAATTGGAAAAAGTCAAGGGTGAAACCTTTGTTATATATCATCCTTCTTTGAGTTATTTAGCCCATGATTATGGATTACGACAGTTAAGTGTGGAGTATAACGGTAAAGCTCCTTCTGCATATTATATAAAACAAGTCGTCGATACGGCTCGAGAAAATGATGTGAAAGTGATTTTTATACAGAAAGAATTCGATGTGAAACAGGCCGAAACTTTGGCGGAAGAACTCCAGTGCCGTGTAGCGCAGATAAATCCGTTGAATTATAATTGGAGTGAAGAATTAGAAAATATAGCCTATGCCCTTACTCAGGAATAAAATTATAGAAGTGGCGGATGTATCGTTACGATATGATCGTCTGCCAGTTCTTACCGATATAGACCTTACTGTTTTTAAAGATGATTTTTTAGTGATTACAGGCCCGAATGGGGGAGGTAAGACATCTTTGTTACGTATTATTTTAGGCTTGCAGTTGCCTTCTCGGGGTGCAGTGCACTTTTATAGAGAGGGCCAGCTCGCGCATAATTTGAATATAGGATATTTACCTCAGAAAAATGTGATTGATTCGCGTTTTCCTATTACTGTTTCTGAGGTTGTTTTTTCAGGCTTATCCGGGAGTAAAAAGATTTTTTCACGATTTACGAAAAAAGAACAAGAACAAGTAGAGAAAATGCTTTTGCTGATGGGACTTGCCGAGTTGAGGGATCGTCCTATCGGGCAATTGTCAGGCGGACAATTGCAGCGTACACTTTTAGGGCGCGCTTTGGTTTCTGACCCTGAAATATTGATACTCGACGAGCCTTCTTCTTATGTAGACAAGGCATTTGAGACTCGGATGTATGATTTGTTAGGGGAAGTGGCAGAGAAAGCTACAGTTTTATTGGTTTCTCATGAGTTGAGCCGGGTGACGGAGATGGCTAACCGAGTGGTGAGAATAAATAAGACTTTAGAGGAGGTTCGATAAGGAGATACTCTATTCCTTTAAGCTTTTCGATATAGTCCTCCGGGAAATGAGCGGACCAGATTCTTAAATTCCAGTTCTAAAAGTATAGATAATACTTGAGATGAGGGTATGTTTCCGTAAATTGCCAATTGGTTTATATGGCATTCTCCCTTTTCTTGAAGTATAGTTAAGATTTTCGATTCGTTTTCGTCAAGTTCCGGAAAGAGACTTTGTTGCGCCGGCTTATTGGTCGGACGTTCCCAACACATGGCGTTGATAAAATCGTCAATAGAAGTAATTAGTGCAGCTTTATTGTGGGCAATAAGCTGGTTACAACCTTTTGAATAGTCATCGCAAGTACGTCCCGGCACAGCGAATACATCTCTGTTATACTCCATTGCCAGTCCGGCAGTAATAAGTGCTCCACCTTTTTCCGCTGATTCTACGACGATAGTAGCATCGGCCATGCCTGCAACGATTCTGTTGCGGGCTACAAAGTTTGCTTTGTGTATAGGTTGTTGAGATAAATATTCGGTCAATACACCTCCATTAGTAACCATCTCGGCAGCATATTGTCTATGTACTGGGGGATATATAGTCTGTAATCCGTGGGCAAGTACCCCGACGGTAGGAAGTTGGCAATTCAAAGCGGCCCGGTGTGCAGCAATGTCTATGCCGTAAGCTAAACCACTTACGATAAGCGTATCCGGATATACAGAAGCAATAGCCTTGATAAAGTCTTCACAAAATCCTCTGCCGTAGTTTGTTGCATGTCGTGTACCGACAATACTGATAACCCTTTGAGCATTGAGCTCTGCTTTTCCTTTGTAAAAAAGTAAGATGGGAGCATCTACGCATTCTGTGAGTCTAGCAGGATAAGATGTATCGGTAAAAAAGATAACCTTGATTTGTTTTTTTTCGATAAATTCTATTTCCTTATCTGCAATTTCTAATGCATTCTTACGTGCCTGAGAAGAAAAGATATCACTTTTTATCCCGCTGACGGATTGAAGTGTCTTTTCGCTTTCGAGAAATAAGTTCTCTGTATTGCCGGTATATCCCAATAACGTTTTGGCCAGCATTAAATTCATCCCTCGAATACAGGTTAAAGCTATATTGTATCGTAAGATAGCAGAATAATTCATCTTTTTATAGATAATCTTTAAAAAATGGAATCAGTTCTTCTCCGCGGCTCAGTTTCCCATTGTTTATGCAAACGGTTTCCACACGGGCTTTAGCACAGATTTTATCATCGCTTTTTCGATAAATGTCTTGATAAAATACAAATTTGATACCTTCTTTACGGACATATAGTTTACATATAAACCAGTCTTGGCTGTGAAGTGAATTTTTATAATCTATTTCTATTCTGTTTACTACCGGTTCGATACCATTGTTTCTTAAATCGGTAAAGCTGGTTCCTGCCCATTGTAAGAATTCATGGCGCGCATGTTCGAAATAATGTTGATAGTTAGCGTTGTTTACAATACCTTGCATATCACACTCATAATCCCGGACCTTCATTTCATATTCGAAACAATATTTGTTTTCAGCCATAATCTTACATTCTATTCTGTATATACCAAAGGTGCAATACGACCTATCAGTTCGTTACCTAAATTTGTTTTATCTTCGATGTGCTTGTTGACTGTCTGCACAAACGGATTACTGTCAAATGCTCCTCGTACCTGTTCGAAATCGGTGTTTTTTTGTTGAGAATTTCCGTCTACTCCGAAACCGGTTTTAGCTGTCATGGAGAATTCTTTTTTGGCGTCGGCGTACAACATTTCATCGAGGCTTACAACAGCATCTTTCCATATATTGACAATTTCGGTAATATCTTCTGCCGTGATTTTCGATATACTTTTTCCATACCATTTTTGCATTACTTCATAAGCCCAAGTCCATTCCAGGTCATAATAATTTTTATGCAGTTCGGCAAATGTGGTGTGGATGGTTTCGAGAGATGTGATAATCCCGGTTTCGATACCTGATATCAACTTGTCTATTTCGGCTTTAGGTGCAATAAGACCCGAAAGATCGAGCCACTCGCCGGAACCTCCTTCTATGGTCGGTTGTAGCCGCTCTCTGATTTCTTGATTGCTGTTGAAGTGAGTTTTTTCGAGTCGCTTTATAATGGAGTTTCCTAAAAATTTGTTTATAGCTTTAGAATAGAGAGTAATGCCTTTGACCAATGAACTGTTTTTGATACAAGCACTTTGGTAAGAGTATACTTCAGATGTCTCGCCAGAACTCCGTTGTAAAGACCGTAATACATCAATCGCTGTAAGCATTTTCTGTATAGTGTAAGGGCTGAGCAGATTGAAGTTGATGCAATCGAGTTTTTCCGGGTCTTTACGGTTGTCACGTTTCGGCCATTTGAGGGCATCGCGTATGGTACCGACACTACGAAGGTTTACGCCTGGCACGATGTACGTTTCGGAACCTTTTTCTATCAGGTAAGAGAAAGGTAAGGCCGAGGTATCCGGATGACGCACATGTCGTCCCATGACAAGAGAGAATGCTCCGATTTTAGCGGGCCACAAGATATAGGAATCGCTGGTGGTTTTGGAACCTCGCTCTACGACACCTTGGTGTATGGGCCCTAATTTATACATATGGTTGCTTTGATTGGAACCACTGCCTGCGTTCAAGAATGAAAACATACCGGCGATGAGCAAGCTCGATTTGTGCATCGAGACAGTATAGGGGCCTGCGAATATAGCGCATGCCTCACCGTTTTCACCTTGACAATTGCTGAAAAAGAGAGAATCGTGTGCTGAAAAAAGATGGCTGAGAGAGCAGCCTTGTCCAATAAAACATCGTAACATGACGACACCATCGCTTATATGCGATCCGGAACTGATGATAAAGTCGTCGGCCATTACATTACATCCGATGGTAACCGGGTCGGTAGAATTACTGTTTATCGTTCCATTTTCTAATTTAGATGTCCCGTTTATTATACAACAGTCTCCGATACATACATTTTTGATGGTTCCGGTATTGATAATGGATACATTTTCCCCGATATATCCGGTTTCAGAAGACACCTCTGATGCATAATCGTCTATCATTTTTTTCAATTTTTCGATGAGTATGGGACGGTGTCTGTACATTGCAATAATGTAAGCCAGATGGGCCGACATTTTATTGTAAATGGGTACTTCGCGGCCGCCGGTCTCGTTTAGGACCGATACTTCAGTACCATTTCCAAATGTACTTTTTCCGTCGACGAGTATTACATTGACGTTCTGGATAAAGGTGTCATTACCGATAGAGTAATTGGCAATATAGTTACTTACATTTTCTATCAAGACATTATTTCCTAATGTGCAATTATGCAGACTTACATGCCTCAATCCGCTGTGCTTTTTGAATCCTCCGGGTAGAGTGAAGGATTTTTCGAATACACCCATCCTTATCTTACCGGAAAACCGGGTGTGGAAAATATGCTCTGGATTGAAGTCTTTAGCAACATCGATAGAAGACCAGTCGTCAGACATGCACTGTTGGTTTTTGAGTATATCTATTTCTTTGATTGTTAGTTTTCTGAACGATTCGCACATTTTGTGATAGTATTTGTTATATGATATTTTTAATAATAAGTATTTATTCTTCTATGCTGGTATCATTATCATCATATTTCTGATATAAGAAATCATTGTATGGGAAACGGGTGACATGTATTTCTTTTACTTTGTTATAAAGCATTTCTTTCAACTCGTCGATATTTTGTTTTTCTTTAGCGGAGATAAAGATACAGTTATCATTCATTTTTGCCATCCAGGTAGTTTTCAACTCTTCTAAAGAAATATTTTCTTTGGTACGGGGTGTCAAGTCATCAGCGTCCTTCTCTATGTAAGAAAAAGCATCTGTTTTATTGAATACTATAATCATGGGTTTATCGGCTGAGTCACAAACTTCATGTAATGTACGATTTACAATATCTATCTGTTCCTCAAAAGCTGGATGAGATATGTCTACGACATGAACGAGTAAGTCGGCTTCACGTACTTCATCAAGCGTTGATTTGAACGATTCTACCAGATGTGTCGGTAATTTTCGGATAAATCCGACAGTGTCAGATAATAAAAATGGCAGGTTATCGATGATTACTTTACGTACGGTAGTATCCAAGGTTGCAAAAAGTTTGTTCTCGGCAAATACTTCAGACTTGCTAAGTAAGTTCATCAAAGTAGATTTACCTACGTTTGTATATCCTACCAAAGCAACACGAACCATTTTGCCCCTGTTTTTTCTTTGAATGGCTTTCTGCTTGTCTATTTGTTTTAACTCAACCTTTAGTCGAGCTATTTTATCAAGGATAATACGCCGGTCAGTCTCTATCTGAGTCTCACCGGGGCCACGCATACCGATACCCCCTCGTTGGCGTTCGAGATGCGTCCACAATCGGGTTAAGCGAGGCAATAGATATTGATATTGAGCCAGTTCCACTTGGCTTTTTGCATGCGCAGTTTGAGCGCGTTTTGCAAAAATGTCAAGAATCAGGCTGGTGCGGTCTAATATTTTGACTTGCAGTTCGTGTTCGATATTTTTTAATTGCTTGGGAGTCAAGTCATCATCGAAAATGGCCAATCCTATTTCGTTTTCTTCAATATATGTTTTTATTTCTTGTAACTTTCCCGCACCGACAAATGTTGTAGGGTTAGGATATTCGAGTCGTTGTAAAAATTTTTTTACGGGTTCAGCCCCTGCTGTTTCTGCCAGGAAGGCCAGTTCGTCCAAGTATTCGTTTGCTTTTGCTTCGTTCTGGGTTTGAGTAATGATACCTACCAGAATAGTACGTTCGGTCTCTTGTTTGGTGAGAATAAATTCTTTCATCTATAGATAATATCGTCTTAATGTTGCAAATATAATGGATTTGCCTGTTAAATTGTTCTTATAGTGTCAATAAACTGTATGAAAAAATATGAGTAATAATAAATTATTCCTGAATAAAAGTATATATTCCCGATTTTGTATCTTCTTTGTAAAAATGGAATCCCTCCCATTCAAAAGATTTTATTTCTTCGGGGTTCTCTATCCGATTTTTAATAATGTAACGAGTCATAGCTCCGCGGGCCATTTTGGTGTAAATGACAACCGTAGTCGGTTTTCCTCTCTTCATAATTTTAAATTCAGGAGTAATAATTCGGGTTTTGTTTTCTACCAGTTTCCAATCGAAGAGAGATTTCATTTCATGGCTGGCCAAATTGAATAATATCCCACCGTTTTTTATAATTTCCTGTATGAAGGGACGTGTCAAACGTTTCTGCCAGAAATCGAACATGTTTTCAGCTCCTAATTCGGGAATGGTCACGTTCCCTTCGAGACGGTAAGGCTTGATAGTATCCATGGGGCGTAACAGGCCGTAACAGAATGAGGTTATCCGTAAATGCTCTTGTGCATAGGTAAAGTCCTCAGGTGTAAAATTTTGGGGGGCGATGTTTTTAAATACGATGCCGGTATATGCCAGTAATGCCTGTAATGATGGAGTTTCGTTGGAGTGAAATTCATGAAAACGCAGAGAATTTTCAGCTGCGAGTCGCTCGGGGACATGGAGTATTTCTTTTAATTCGTTTACAGAATATTGAGATAGATGGAGTATAATTTTAGAAGCCTCTTTTTGGAAAACAGGATTGGTAGATGCCGGAACCTGTATTTTAGAATGCTTGCTCATTGTTTTTGCACAGGAAAGCAGTATCATCATATTTTTATCTTTTATAATGTTGGCTTTATAATATACAAACTTAATAAAATCCGCTAAATTTTTGTATGTTTGGAGAGGTAAACAAAAAATATTAATATTACTAATACTTATGAAACGTATTATCCTCTCATTGGCGTTTATTTTTATAGGACAAATTTTTTTGTATGCATCAGACATTCAGAAGTGTAAACAACAAATTATTGATTGGCACCTTTCTTCTATATTTTCGGATGAGGGCTTGACTGATGAAATAATTGCTCTCACGGATAGTGGTTCGTATATCGATTTGTCAGTGAAAGAATTATTTTTAAATATTCGGTTGCCTGAACAAATAATATATCATTGGGTAGAAACTCAAACAGAAAATGGAGGTTGGAGGGATATTGATTATCGAGATAAGGACCCAAGCGGTTGGGCTCCGTCTTTTCATGTAATGCGGCTGTTCCATTTGGCAAAGGCTTATCAATCCCAGCAGATGCCTACTTATCATTCAGATAAAGTCTTGGCAGCTTACATGCAAGGTCTGCGTTTCTGGGTGTCGTTCACGTTGACTTGTCCGAATTGGTGGTATACGGAAATAGGAGTCAATAAAATGTTAGGTCCGGCATTGCTTTTGATGGAAAATTTACTTCCTGAAGATTTGAAAATGCAAGGTGTAGAGCAGTTAAAGCGGTCAAAAATAGGTCTGTCAGGACAAAATCGTGTTTGGCTGGCAGGCAATGTTGTGTATAGGGCATTGTTACAAAATGATGAAATTCTGTTGAAGGAGGCGCGAGATGTTATTTTGTCTGAAATATATATTACAACGGAAGAGGGCTTGCAACCGGATTACTCATACCATCAGCATGGGCCTCAGTTGCAATTTGGAAATTACGGATTGGCTTATGCTTTGAGCATGACTTACTGGACAAGAGCTTTCCGAAATACACAATACTCTTTCCCGGATGAGAAGATACAGGTTGTCGGTAATTATATCTTAAACGGATTGAATAAGGTTGTTTGGGGTGGATATATGGATTATAGTGCTTGTGGACGCCAATTCTTTAAAAATGCCCAAAGGGGAAAGGCTTTGGCTTTAGCCCAATCTTTGGCAGATATGTCGGTGGTAACAGACGCTGCAAGTGCCCAGGTATACAAGATAGCCTATCGTAATATTTTGATTCCACCCTCGTCGGTCGCTCGGGCGGAAGGAACGACAGCTTTTTATCGTTCGGATATGCTGATAAGCAAAATCGGTGATGCATATTTTTCTGTGCGATTGGCCTCTCCATGGACTATAGCGACAGAAGCCGGTAACGGAGAAAACTTAAAAGGGTATTATATGGGAGAGGGAGTAACATCATATATGCGTAATGGTAATGAATATGAGAATATTTTCCCGTTTTGGAATTGGCGTCGGTTACCCGGTATAACTGTTCCGGATGATACAATACCGTTACCGTTACTTACCTGGGATGGATACCGGAATGATTCGACTTTTGCTGGGGTTTTGTCTTCTGGAACGGCTGGAGTGGCAGCGATGATTCTGGGGCGTGATGGGATTTCGGGAAATAAAGGATATTTTATTTTAGGCAATCGGATGTTCTGTTTAGGAAACAGCTTGCAGACCCAAGCTGGGCAACCATTGATTACGACAATAAACAGTACTTATTTAGAAGGTGGGATACGATGGAGGACTGGCAATAATAAAATGGATAGAGTAGATGATAATTTTTCTGCCCATATTCGAAAACCTGTGATTTTGGAACATAATGGATGGAGATATTATATTACGGAAAATCAGACATTGAATGTAGCCATTGCCCCGTCTCAAGGAAGTTGGCATGAGATTGCAAGGTTCTATGCTGATAAGGAAAAGCAAGACACGTTATTTACTGTAACTTTGAATAACGATAGTGGAAAGTATGAATATATGGTCATGCCTGCAAATGATAATAATCAGGAGGTTGATTATTCACAAGTGAAGATAACAAATACACCTTTGGTTCAGTTGGTTGAGGATATGGAGGAAGGGACTGTCTGTGGTGTTTGTTATCGACCGGGATTATTTCCTTTAAAAAAGTCTTTATTGAAAGTCCGGTACATTTCACTGTCAGGGCAAGCTCTGTTCATATTGCAAAAAGAGAAAGACGGAGGTTTGAAAATTTCTTTGTCCGATCCTACCCGCAGACAAAAGTCTATTTCGTTAGGGCTTTATGGCAAATATGAATCTGGCCGGTATGATAGAAAGAGGAATATGACCTTTTTTAATATTGCTTTTCCTCAAGGAGATGAGTCTGGAAAGTCTGTACCCGTGGTTGTAAGGTATCGATGAAAAAAGAGATATCGGATATATGCTATAAAAGAAATTAGCTTATATTGATATTCCTGATAGTAGAGTGATGATAGGAATTGTTTCAAAATGAATCGTATGACTTCTCTTGAAACAATTCCTATATGTTTTTTTATAAAATTACAAATTAAGGTTTATTTATATTTTACGGATTTCTGTAATGATAATTGTATCCTTGGATGATATTTCCATAATTGTCTTTGATAAGCTTCAGTCTCCCCCGAGCGTCATATTCATAGGATGTTTTTATGCCTCTGGGATTTACAGATTCAACCATTCCTATCAAAGGTTTGTATTTGTAGGTCGTAATGAGTGCGTTTGGTAAGCTTTTTCTGAGACTATCGATTGTTGTCCAGTCTTGGTCAGAAGGATATGTTTTTTCAGATAAAAGGTTGATTTCATCATCATTCATGTTCAATGCGTTTTTTACCTCTTCATAATTGGCGTTTTGGATTTCGGCTATTGGATACTGTCCGTCGTACGACCAAAGATAAACTATTTTCATAGCATTGTCTTTGCAAAGGAATAGGGGATTTCCATGTGTATCGTAATTGTAATATATGATACGGGTTACAGGCGTATTTTGATTTTTAGTTTGTATTTGTATTGTTTCCGGTGCGAATATATCATTATGCCATTCTTTGTAATGGGTGGTTATTTTTTGGAGAAAAGTATCGCCTTTATAAACTTCTTTACTAATTATCGGATTTAAGATGTTCAATTTTTTCATCTTTTCATACACAGGGTTACCCGGATAGTCTGAGGGGTATGAGAATGTTTCTATTATTGAAATATTATCCTTAACATAAGGAAGTTCTTTTCTTTTCAGGAGGAGAGTGCTTTCATCGTAATCGGGCCATTGCGCTGTTATAATATTATTTTCTGATCTTTTTTCTATGATTCTTTTATTGTACAATGTGTACACCTCGCTTGTAGCTATACAGTCTTCGTATATTAATCTGTTTATATAATATTGGAAATCAGAATAATTGATACTCATTCCTGTAAATAAATTGAAAGCATATGGTTCGCTTTCCATAATTTTGAATCCGGTTATGAATTTTTCTTTTTTGAAACATGTGTATTCGTAAGATTCCATACGAGTTTCCGTGTACTTATTATCAGCAAAGCTATAATCTGTTTTAGACAATAATCGAGGTTTGTAAGCACCGTAATCAAAATGATAGGGAACATTTCCGTACTTAGTAATGTATGCAGTAGTTATTTTATGCTCTGTCTCGTCATAAATGTATTCAGTCTTGCCTAAAGTGTTTCCGTCTTTGTCTTTTATGATTTCAGAGATATTATTGTATAATGCAGGTATCGTGTTGAATGTCATAATGTCGTTGAGCGGTTCTGATACGTAATATGTTTTGCCTATTTCGGCTTCTGAGTAGCATGCTGGTCCGTTTGTGTAATTATGGTGAGTGAGAACATAATAATTGAAGCAGTTTCTTGGATTTACAAAACCGTCTCGTAAAGTATAATTATATTCTACGATTTTGGCTATTGTCTCTGGACCGTCGAAATCGGTAATTCTGCGGACTCGTAGTCCTCCGACATGGATTAAGTTTCCGAATTTATTTTGATGAAATTCGTATTCGAATTTTCGTGTGCCGCCTGTCGGATAGTGTATTTCCTCTAATATGCAAGCTTGAGCCGATGTTAGGTTCGGCTCTCTGTCCGTTTGATATTGAGTGGGAGCTCCTGCTCCCATAGTTCCGCTTGGAATGTTATTCGTACTTGTCGAACCTTTATAGTATCCCCAATAATCATCATGAAAATGATAAATATCTTTGGTCGCGAGAAATCCTTCACAATAGGGAGGTAAGGATAGCGGATTATATTTGAAAGAATATATCTCTTTTTCTGGAGAAGAATTTCCCCTTATTTCTAATTTATCTAACATCAGTCGTAGGCCGAATTCTTTACCATTTATACTCTTGCTTGTCCCGGAATAAGAGTAGTGGAAAATATACATTTGAGTCAAATCATCAAGATAAATTTTAATGGTGTCTAATTTTGTATCGCGTATATCTTTCCTGTCTGTGGCATAGATGAAATCTACTATTTTTTTTCCATTTGCTTTTATTTCTGATATGCTGAGCTCATTAAAATTGTGTTGGTTGATTGTTCTGTAATTTAATTCGTTCATTTTAATGGAATTAACGGTATAGCATTCATTCGGGTTCAATAGAGATTTATCCCTAATGTAACTACCGCTATGGGAATTATAATAAATAGGTTCATTTCCGGTTTCGACCATTTGGCTTATGCTGTAAGATGTCCATCCGGAGGGTATATAATTTAATTCGATGGAATCTCGTTTATTCGCTGATACGATTTTGGTCAACCTCCATGTATTTCCGTTTCCTTTGAATAAAGCATCGGGAAGAGGGTCCTGTTTTATTTGGTTTAGTATTTTTGTTTGGGATATGGTATTGGTTTTTTGAAATTTATTGAAATAATAAGTGTTTCCTTTCGAGTCGATAGTGCGAATTCGAGGGCTATCAAATTTTATTTGAATCGGGTCATAAGGGAGAGTATATATTTCATTTGTATTGAATTTGTACCTAAATACACCGGAATGTTCACCGAAATGATATACGTATCTGTCTGAGTGCATATCTATTTGAGGTCCGAATCCGGTGTCCCATTTAATAATTCTGTATATTTCGTCGAGCAGGCCTTGCATGGCTAATGGGGAAGAATTTATAGGATCTATATTATCTATAGCTGTTTGAAATTCAGCTTGAGATTTGTAAGCCGGAGTTTTTTTGCTTTCGCCATCAGGTTCTCCGATAACCTGTTGTGTAATGAAGCCCCCAGAGTTGAGTACCCATCCTAAACCTACGGTACTGGCAATGTCGTTGACTTTGATTCCTGAGGCGTGATAAGATAGATTGATGGGGAGGCTGATACCCCCGATTCTGACTGTATAAATAGGAATAGTAATGTCTGGAATACCCGTACTGTGATCTACCGGACATTCTATAAATTTCATTAAACCGGCTATTTCAGGCGAAGCCGGTATTGTTACCGGGATTTGGGCTTTGTAATTTTCTAATATTCCCTGACTGGTTCTGGTTATTCCGGCTGTTTGCAATATAGAGTCGTTTGTAAATTCTGAGTTTACCTGAGTTTTTGAATGTATTGTAAAAGAAAATAGCAATAAAAGGATGAGTACAATGTAATTTTTCATGGTCGTATTATGTCATTTCTGCGTTTTTTTATATGAAGATGTAGCCATTGGGATGTCTTATGAAGTAAATAGGGTCTGTTTTGTTCATTCATCTTCGTCACAAACGTCTTTTATTACCGGAGGATTGAATAGTAATCCCGGAACATGTCGGAATGGATAAAAATTGTAAGGATATACTCCGTCCCAATTCCTGTATAATGTCGATTTTTCCCCGTTTTTAATCAGAACCCACCATATGGAATTGCTATCGGCATAAGGAAAATCTTTGCTGTTTATTTCCATATCGGGAATAGATGGATATGAGGAGGTTATTTTCGGAGCGTTTTCCATATTTTCCAGCAGGTTGAAATAGTGTTCCATTCCGGAAAATATTCTGAATCTTATCCCCGATATTTCGGTATAACCTAATGGTCTTTGATTATAATAAATATTTTCATCTCCGATGCAAGCCCCCTCTCCGGAGTAAATGATGATGGACGTGAATTCCGGCAGGATGTTGTCGATGTATATTTCGCAGATCGAGTCTAACTTTTTGTTTTCGAAAACGAACGAGTCCAATACGGCCCTTAGTTCCTCATTGGGATACAGCTTTTTTTCGATGTACACGTTGTCTTTCCTATCTTGTATGCAAGATATCAGCAGTGTAAAAAGCGTTATTGAAATAAAGTGTTTTATCATAATTTAGCGGTTATTACACCTGTTAAGTTGTAACTTTCATCTGATAGTTTTCTGTTGACGTTGTACGTGCCGGAATAAAGGCTATTCTTTATTTTTTAACAATATATCTATGTTTTTCACGAGCCATCTATGGTAAGCTTCCATTGTATCACAGAATAAAAGATGACGTTTCATTGCTTGTCCATCTAAATAGAATCCACTACTGTCAACGGGATGTAAAGGTTTTTTCCCGAAAGGTGTGGCATTATTTTCTTCATTGATGTATATTCTTCCGTTATAATCTTCCACGAACCAACAGATATTTGCAGAGTCTTTTTTAAATGATTTCATTTTTTCCATCACCGTTTTAGGCTGGTTTATCGAGTCGGAGAAGAACTCTTCTGCACCGGAAAATACATCGAATATCCTGTCGGCATATCGGATTTTGTAAAGAGCGGGTATTTTGCATTGCCCGTTATTGATGTCTGTGTTTCCCGAATATAATAATATGTGGTAATTATAAGGATTTATTTTATCAATATAAATCTGGTTTATCCGGTTTTTGTTTGGGGTTTCCTGTATAAAAGAGTCGAGCAGCTGCGTCATGGATTCGTTCGGATATATATACAGATTATCCTTTTTTGAGTACAGCATAGAATCAATGAGGATATGGATATTAAAAGTATTTTTTTCATGCGACTTTTATTTTAGTGATTATTTATTTAGGAAGATATAAGTAGAATCTGTTTGTTCATTCATCTTCGTCACAAACGTCTTTTATTACCGGAGGATTGAATAGTAATCCCGGAACATGTCGGAATGGATAAAAATTGTAAGGATATACTCCGTCCCAATTCCTGTATAATGTCGATTTTTCCCCGTTTTTAATCAGAACCCACCATATGGAATTGCTATCGGCATAAGGAAAATCTTTGCTGTTTATTTCCATATCGGGAATAGATGGATATGAGGAGGTTATTTTCGGAGCGTTTTCCATATTTTCCAGCAGGTTGAAATAGTGTTCCATTCCGGAAAATATTCTGAATCTTATCCCCGATATTTCGGTATAACCTAATGGTCTTTGATTATAATAAATATTTTCATCTCCGATGCAAGCCCCCTCTCCGGAGTAAATGATGATGGACGTGAATTCCGGCAGGATGTTGTCGATGTATATTTCGCAGATCGAGTCTAACTTTTTGTTTTCGAAAACGAACGAGTCCAATACGGCCCTTAGTTCCTCATTGGGATACAGCTTTTTTTCGATGTACACGTTGTCTTTCCTATCTTGTATGCAAGATATCAGCAGTGTAAAAAGCGTTATTGAAATAAAGTGTTTTATCATAATCTTTTTGCATTTATTACTCTGTTTTTGAAATTGTTATGCTTAGTAAATTCTATTAAAGAACATTTCCCTTTCGTCAAATTGTTTAGATGGAATTCGGGAAACGTTTGAGTTATATTTTCTGTTAATGTACCATTTTCTATTCCGGGTCTTCCTGTTACAGCGCTGATACTGTTATTCCCTTTCATTTGCAGTACATATACCGGTTTATAGGGGGTGATGTTTATGGAGAAGTGTTTATCTTCATTAGAGGGGGGAGTACCGTTCGGATGCGTATGGGCGGTCGCGATTATAGGCCAGGTATTTTTACCGGCATCGATTATGTTCCCTCCTTTAGCTGAATAATGATATGATTTTAAGTTTACTTCATTCGGTGTATTTTGATAATCGGGGAGTACTAAGACTTTATCGGACATTAATATTGCCATGGATTCATTCCCTGTTTTTACGGTCTGATTTATCATCCGTCGATAAGCTTCCCTTTCCCGATAAAAAAGGATACTTCCGTCTTTCCGATAATCGGCAATCGATTTCCCGTTGACCGATTCTGTGTAGGTTTGTCCCAAATATCGTTGACCGTCGGCAAGACGTGAATTCCGGTTGATTTCAGGGCTATATTGTATTGTACTGTCTTGGTCTTTATACCAATCTCTCCCATCTGGGTCGGTATATAAAATGGGATTATTATTGCAGTATGCATAAGGGGAAATAGAATAATATTTTTCTTGTAGAGGGTCGGGGGTAGACCATCTTAAAAAATAAGGATCGAATATTCTTGCTCCGAAGTCGTATTGGTTCAGTCCAAACATATTGATATATTCTTTTTCTCCTAATAGGTATGGCTGCGACCCGGTTCCGGTGCGGTTGAAGAAATAACCGGATGGATAATACTCTGTCGATTGTAAAATACCGGAGTTATCGGCAGTAATACGCACATTTCCCAAATGGTCATAGATATAACGAACGAAAGTGTATTTTTGTTCCGGGTCTGATTTCGTATTATCGACCTGTATGTACCCTCCCGGAATTTTGATCATGGATATTTTATAATTTCGATATATATATTCACCCCACAAGCAGTCGGTCGTTATGGTTTGAGGCTGTAATATACCGCTGTCGTCGATTTTGGCTTCTGATGTGTATGTCGATATGACCCTTCTGCCGTCGGCCATATAGTGATTGGCGATTTGGTCATTATTACCGAATTCGACCGATTGAGGCAAATTCAAATGGTTGTAGATTATATTTTCTATGTTCTTGCCGGTATTACGGCTCATGTTTCCGTTTTTATCATAAGCGTATGGGATATCATTGTTCGAGGTGGAGGAGAGGAGATTTTCACCGAATACCGGATCTCGGATTTTCTTCCCGGAGATGATTTCTTGTGAGTCGTCGGGAATAGCGGAATAGTTTGAGGGTTCGTCCGGGTTTTCCGTATTAATTTCGAGCAGAGGTATATCGGTATCCGTGAGATCGATGGCATCGGTTAGCTGGTTACCTTTGTGCTCAAAGGCCAGTTGATGGGTATATATATTATTTTTTTTCCTGACTATATTTTTTATATTCCCCATTTTGTCAAAATTGAATTCTTCCAAATCGTTTGCCATTTTGCCGTTGAGAAATGATTGGGACGATATTATTCTGTCAAGTGCGTCATAGGTCATATGAAAGCTGTATTCTCGTCCGCCTTGAGAGTATTTTACGGCAGAAATATTTCCATTGAAGTATCGGGTACTTTGGGGCACCAAAGCTTCTTCGTAATATAATTGTTGAGAAAATGCTCGGTTGGTAATCGAAATAGGCCACCCCCTTAAGTTGTAAGTGTAGGTGATTGTGTCGCTTCGGTCGTGTAAAAACTTTTGAGATACTTGTCCTAAGTCGTTATATAGATATTCATGTATTTTTTTTTCTTTTAAAGCGTGAATAGTATATATGACAGAAAGTAATCCACAATATATAGTGTAACAAAAAGAAAA
>OIFE01000162.1_pt1 | contig 74164 bp, 51 predicted proteins | sample 1581921 | NCBI WGS metagenome assembly OIFE01 (sample SAMN04414075, study PRJEB24778) | human gut metagenome | material: faecal | host: Homo sapiens | reverse complement strand
CAGTCATTGCCCTGTATGGCCTGGGAGTGAAAGAAGCCTTTGCCATTAATGTAGTGCGTGTATTGTTATCCGGCTTTACATTTGGAAATATGTCGTCGATCCTGTTTGGTATGGCAGGAGCAGTTTTAAGTCTGTTTCTTATGGCTGTATGCAAAAAGCTCCGCCTTTTTGATATGACCGGTATCAGTATCATAGGCGGAGTTGCCCACAATATCGGCCAGTTTCTGGTGGCTGCATTTGTGACAAAAACATTTGGCGTATTTTCCTATCTTCCGGTACTGCTGATCGCAGGAACCGTGGCTGGAGCACTGATCGGATTTTTAGGCGGGATCATTTTAAAAAGGATCAGCAGGATCTTACCGAAAGGATAAAAAACTGTTTATAAATTATTTAAATAAAAAAGATGAGTATCATGAAATATATAAAATTGGTAGCCAGTGTAACACTATTTAGTCTTTTACTATCTTCCTGTAGCGATTTTTTGGAAGTTGAAAATTATGAAGGAATTCCTGCTGATGAGTTTATTACGAGTGTAAATAATGCTCAAACGGCTGTAAATGGAGTATATAGTGGATTGTATGGAGAATATCTATACTATTATGGAATATATTATTATACATGCTTTGCCTCACAAGAGCTTGAATTCCGTGCGACATTGGGTGACGTAAAGCCATTGGTCAATTATGCATATAGTGATCAGGCAACAGCAATCAATACGTATTGGAAAAACTTGTATTCTATTGTTTCCCGGGCGAATGATGTATCTACTAAGATATATGATTTGATAAATAGTGGGAAGTTAACTGTATCGGAGAATCAGGAACTTATGCAAATGATAGGTGAATGTAAGTTTTTGCGGGGATTCTCTTATTTTTTATTGACTCGTTCTTTTGGGGATAAGCTACCTTCTCATCCAGCTTATAATTCTAATGAATTAGGAGTGCCTATATTGGATACTTTGATTGTTTCTAGGGAACAATTGATGGTTCCTCGCAATACTTTGGGGGAATGCTGGTCTGTGATATTACGTGATTTTGAGACAGCTTATAATTTATTACCGACTTCTTGGTCAACAGATAAGTTAGGAGCGGTAACGAAAGGTGCAGCTGCAGGTTATCTGGGGCAAGTATATATGTATCTTAAAGATTATGAGTCTGCAAAGACGTGGTTTGAGAAAAGTGTACAGTGCGGTAATCAGAGAGGAGGAGACTATCAATTAGTAGAAAATTATGCATGGAATTTTGATTTTTTGCATGAAAATAATTCGGAATCAATTTTTGAAGTACAATTCCAGACAATTAGTGATGATACGAGATTGGCATCTTATTTATGGAGGCGTTTAGGTCCAGATGGTGTAGGTGGTGGATTTGGAATTGTGAATGTTGCTATGGATTGGGTGAATAAATTTAATATAGGTTATGAACTAACCCAAGAGGTGTATGATGAATATGCTAATTTACCTTCAACAGGTGAAATAAATATCATTACAAGAGAAGTAATGAAAGCTTATCAAGTGGCTATTGGGGTTCAAGTATTTTCTGAGGAAGAATTTTTTGAATTATATACTGGAGATTGGGATGCTTTGGGTGATGCAGTAAATCAGGTATTGAGGGCTAATCACTATCGTTTGGATGTGAAAACAGAACCGGGTTGGGGAACGGCAGATAATCGGTACATACAAACAATATTAAATGCATCACGTTCTGCAGATCCTCGTATGTATGATTCGTTTTACGTGCCAGGACGGGATAGTGTGGCTTTAGATTGGGCTGCAACAAAAGTGATAGATTATCCAAATAGTTATTATGGATTTAAAAAATATATTCCATACAATGCCGTTGAAAATTGGGCATCAGAAGGATTACCTGGTTTTCAGGGGAGTAATTCGATAAATCAACGAATATTCCGATTGGCGGATTTGTATTTGCAGTATGCAGAAGCTTGTTATCGGACGGGTGATAATACAAATGCAGAAAAATATTTGAATAAAGTAAGACGGAGAGCTTGGAAATTGCCATTTGATGACGCTTCTTTACAGGTCAAAGAGTCTGTAGATTATCCGTCGGATGATGATACCGGTGATTTTATAGATGCAATAATTGCAGAAAGAGAAAAGGAGCTGTGTTTAGAAGGACATTTGTGGTTTGATTATTTGCGATGGAATAAAGCTGAGGAATTGTTCAAAACTAAGGGGTTTGAGCCCAATAAGCATCATCGTTTACCTATACCTCTTGCCGAACGGCAGATTGTCGGTATGGATGTTCTATTACAAAACAGTGGATATTAATCGTTAACTATAGTTTATTTTTCTTCGAAGGTTTATTTCGAAGGGTATTGTTCAATTTAAAAAACAAATTATCATGAGAAAAAATGTACGGTTCTTTAGTTGTGTTGCTGCAATGCTTCTGACAGCTAATATTGTATTTGCTCAAAGGCAACCTATTGTTTATGAGGATTTTAAAACAGTCGAGGTTATTACTACGGACGAGTGGATTGAAATTGACGGTTTGGAAGATGAAGCATGTTGGTCAAAAGTACCGGAAAATCCTGTTGGAAATATTTTACGTAACTGGGGTGCGCAACCGGTGGAGAATATATGGGGATATTCCGCTACATTTAAAGTGGTACGAGATGTGAATTACTTTTACTTTTTTGTTAAAGTGAAAGATAATGTATACATTCCCTATGATTCGGAAAAAATGAAAAGTGATATAGGTATTGACCATCTTGAGTTGTTTTTCTTCCCTAATCCGGATGATAAAAATATGTTGTATGAAGAAATTGACGCACGTCCTCGTGGATTATCTCAATTAAGGGTTTCTATTGGGAATACAGAGAATCGTTTTAGCGGGGGTGGATATGCTGCAGGATTTGCCGTTGATAATAAAATTACAGGTTATGAATATAAGACAGTGCAAACTGCAGATGGTTATAATGCAGAAATTGTTATTCCTAAAGATATTGTTATTTCTGAAGAATATTATGGAAATTTAGAGATTGGTAAAAAGATTCTTTTCGATATAAATACTGCAAATTGTACTGATTATGAAAGTAATACTCGTCAGATTATCTTAGGATGGTCTGGAATTGATTATAATTCTTGGAAGTTGAATTCAACTTTAGGAGAAATGCATTTTGTTGAGAACTTGTCTTCAGTAGAGAAAGCAGAAATGGATGAAGTAAATTATTCTTTTACCAATAATATATTGTCTTTGCAGGATGTTCAAAATGCACAGATTAGAATTCATGACATCTCTGGAAAGATGATAAAATCATGGAGTTACACTGAACCTACTGATTTGTCATCATTAACTTCAGGAATTTATTTAGTTAATGTTGAAGGTATGAAATGTTTTAAGATAGTGAAATAATTAGATTTTCCATATATAAGTTGTGGGTGGTTAAAAGCTACAGGTCATTGACTTGTAGCTTTTTTATTTATTGTGTAAAAGGTCTGTTATGTAACAGGTCTTTTACAATTTATTTATATTTGTTAGTTTAAAGGTTATTTTATTATTTTCAGATTTCACGAAGGTGAAAGCTATAGTTTATCTGAATTGAGAATCTGCTCTCTATGCAGTTTATACGTTTCTTCAAGTAGATTTGTTTTTATTCCTTGATAAAGCAAACGCTAAAAAGGTAATATGGTGTTTGGTGGGATGAGTAAAAATAATGGCGGTTGTCTCAAAATAAACTTGAGATGGCCACTCTTTCAGAGTTTCAGATTTAAATTTTCCGTTATCAAAGAATTTATCCTTTCAGACAGTTTTTCGCGCATAAAAAAGCTTTCTAAGAGGCTACTTTTGCAAGATTGAGTGCTATGACCATCAGACCAAACTCAATTTCCATTTTCTTCAGTCCATGAAGATGGAACCTCTTGAAATGTTTGTTGTTCTTGTGGTTTCCAAATACAGCCTCCACATCCTGAGGTCGCTGACTCTGATTTTTCAGACTTTCCACAGAGAGTAACTTTTTACGTTCCTTTTCCTTGATTTTTAAGCGGTGATTTACCTGTACAATCCTTTCAGAACGACTTTTATGGCAATGGCATCTTAACAGACATCCCTTGCAATTCTGAGCCCGGTATTTTGATATGGTCTGTTCACCATTTTTTTTACAGATACAAAAGAGGCTATCCCATATTTATTTTGAGATAGCCTCTCTATACTAATAATTATATAAGATGTGTTGTTTTATAGTTATTTTTGGAATATTTCTGGATATTTCCTTATAAAGTAGACTGGAGTACAGCTCCATGCATGACAGTAACTATTCATTGGATAGAAATAGTATGGAGATATGAAATCATTATTTGGGTCATATGCTTCCCAGAATGTATCGGCACCTTTTTTTATCATTCCTCCCCAGTAATCAATTAAGGCTTTTTTTGCTTCTGCATTCATTCCACAGTTGATTAACGATTGGATATAGTAGTGATACATATAAGGTGTTCCCGGATGGCAAACGTTTTGTGTCGTATGTAGAGCTGAGAGGGCTTTTTCTCCTTCGGTTTTGGTGGCAACTTCGCTTAGTATCATCCAAATTTGAGAAGCATATGAGATTTGTTTGTTTCCAATTCCTATAAATAATCCTGATTTTTTGTCATAGTAGTTTTTATGGGCAGCTTTTGTCATTTTTTTTATCAGTGCAGGTAAATCAGCTACTTCTTTTTCTTTTCCAAGTAGTTGGGCAAGCTTGTAAGATTCTTTGAGTGCAAATATTGAAACTCCTTGTAATGGTACTTCTTTATATAGATCTTCTTTCCAATCGAAGAAAATCCACCAATTTTTATTTACTTTTTCAAAATCCATTAGTCCATTGGATTTGACGTTAGTACGGACAATATCTATTTGTTTTTTGGCTACAGGCCATAAGTCTTCTGCCGTTTCATAATCTTTTGTAGCCTCTAAATAATCTTTGAGAGAAGCATTATAAAGCAAGGCATATTCATAAAGAAATTGTTTGTCTTGAGCCCGAGGTACAGGATTCTCTATTACAGTGGCCAGTAGGTATCCGTTCTTGTCACTTAACCCAGCTAATAAATATAGGCAACGTTTGGTCAAATCATGTTGTTTGAAAGAATAATTGTTTCCGAGAGCTTCGAGATATAGGTCTCCTATCCATAGACGTTGGTCTCTTTTAGGCCCGTCTTCATAAACTGTCTGCATGCATTCTTTCAATGTATTCAAACTAACTCGCTCTATTTTCCTGATCATAGGATCAACAGAGGAGGGAAGTTCCTCTGGAATATTTTTTGCTGATGTCCGGGCTAAACATTTTATATCATAAATATTGAAATCATAGTAAGGTGAGCTGGCTAATAATTCTATTTTTACATAGCGAAAAGCCAACCTGCGATGTAAAGTTACCGTTTCGGGTACATACATTATTGAGACAATTTCGTCTTGTAACCATGCTCTACTCAAGTTGCCAGGGTAGGGGTCAAAGGGTACAGCGACTTCTGAGGGAACTTCTCCGAATGTGAGTTTGAATCTTAAAGGCCCATCAGCGGCTAAGCCTGTAGTTCTTACAGAAAAACAGAAGTTGCCAGTCATATGTTCTCCAAAATCAATAATAACCTCTTTTTTTAATCTGAAAGGCATATTGTATAATGTGTCGATAGGATGTATATTCGTTACTTTCCATTTTTGGAAGGCATATTCATCAGGGCTGACATTAACGATATGTAGAGGCTTTTTTTCTGTGATTATAAGCTCCGGTTTGTATTGTTCTGCCTTTTGGAGCCATTGTTTTCTACTATTTCCGTAATAGTCTTGTGAAAAACAAATAGATGTAAAAGAGAGAAGTAGAAAGTTCAGTAAAATAAATCTTATCATAATATTGTTTTTAGATGATATTTTTATATATGCTGTATTTTTTAGTTTACTTTTTTATTCAATTGTTTGATAATGGATAATAAATCTTTTTCCTTTTTATTTTGTCCCAAAAATAATAGATAATATTTTTCGTTATATACTGTAGACTCATTGGGGGCCAGTGTTATATATCGCCCGTGATTTTCTAATTCGATATATTTACCGTTGGCAGCAATGAAAATTTCGACTTCCCCCTGCTGAGGTGGAATATCTTCTACTTGAATATCGGGGAAACATTTGACAAAAAGCAGATTTTTATAGTAATGTGCCATCCAACCTCCTTTGGCTGTATTAAATAGTTTTTGAGCCTTCATGTTTTTTTCTTGAATAAACGGAACCCATAAAATATTGCTTTTTATAAAACTATTCGGAATACTTGAAATATTTATATTTTTATCTTCTTCCCCGATAGGAAAGAAGCTCAAGCCTCCAAAAACACGAGTGACATCCCATGGCGCAAGTTTATAGGTTTTATTGGAAATATTTTCTATTTTATAAGCGATACATATTGCAGTGTCGGATGTTGATATCGAAAATTCTTTTGTAATACGGAAATTCATATTTTCGGTTTGACTGACCATTTGTATTTTGTGACCTATAATAGTTGTTTTATATGGCAATTGGTCTATTGCAGGATAAGGAGGCCAGTAGTCTTTTTGTGGAGATATCCAAAATGTTGCTCCATAATATCTGGGATGTTCATTAGTTGAAGTTAGAAGTTCAGAGTTTCCTCTTCTAAAAGAGACGATACGACCTCCTGTCTGAGCAGATATACTGAAAATCAGATCTCCTGCAGATAGAGTGTAGATATTTCCGTCGCGTTTTATTTCTTGTCCGTAACAATAGTTTGTTGCAAATATTACAAGTAATAAAATAAAAGTTAGAACTGTGTTATTCTTGTTCTTCATCTTCATTTCTGTTAGGTATTGAAGAAATAAATTTATTAGTGGATGGTTCTGAACCCATTTCGAATTCCAGATGTCCTCCTTGGGTTATGTCTTGATGAGTAATATATAATTTGTTGTAATTCCGTCCGTTTAATTTTACTGATTGGATATAGATATTATTTTCGTTTAAATTGTGGGCTTCTATAATAAATGGATTATCTCCGGTCTTCAAAATTGCCTTATTTATCATTGGTTTGCCAAAAACATAGATTCCGCTTGCTGGATTTACAGGATAAATTCCCATTGCGCTGAATACATACCATGCAGACATTTGGCCGCAGTCTTCATTTCCACATAACCCATCAGGCTTATCTGTATATAATGTGGTCATTATCTCATGAAGTCTTTTTTGTGTTTTGTGCGGTTGACCGGCATAGTTGTATAGGTAAGCTACGTGGTGACTTGGCTCATTTCCATGAGCATATTGTCCTATGAGTCCGGTAATGTCGATAGGTACATCTCCTCCAGACATGTTAGGAGACATTGAAAATAATGTATCCAGAGCGGAAGCAAAAGCCTTTTTGCCACCATATAATTCGATTAGGCCATTGATATCGTGGGGAGCAAAAAAGGAATATTGCCATGAGTTACCTTCCACCCAATCGCATTCTCCATATGAAGAATAAAATGGATCGAATGGCCGACGGGGTTTGCCTTTGGACGAGACTCCATTCATTAATTTATATTCTTTATCAAAATAAGTTTTATAGGAAGCTGAGCGTTTCATAAAATATTCATAGTCCCCAATTTTATTTAACTCTTTGGCCATTTGAGCAATACACCAGTCATCAAAACAGTATTCTAATGCAGTAGAAACAGATTTGTTATATTTATCATAAGGTATATATTTATATTGTTTTAATTCTTTTATTCCAAAATCATCTTGCATAGCAGAGGCTCTCATTGCTTGATAAGCTTTTTCTACATCGAAATTTCTAATCCCTTTGAAATAAGCATCTACTATTACAGGTACAGAATGATAACCAATCATACAATTGGTTTCGCTCGACCATAAGGGCCATACAGGCAACAACCCGTATTGTTCATATTGCATTAGCATTGATTGTATCAGGTTACTCGTTATTTCTGGAGTAAGAAGAGTTAATAAGGGATTTTCTGCTCTAAATGTGTCCCATAAAGATAGTACAGTATAATTGTTGAAATTCAGAGCTTTATAGACTTTCTTATCGAATCCGAGATATTCTCCATTAATATCATTATATAAATAAGGAGCCAGAAATGAATGGTATAACGCTGTATAAAAAATTGTTTTTGTCTTTTCTGGCGCGTCTATTATAACTTTTCCCAGTTTTTCTTTCCAGGCCGATTGGTTTTCATTTAGTATTGTATCAAAATTCCATTCAGGTATTTCTTCTGTCAGATTCTGAAGAGCATTGTCTATGCTAACAGCTGATATACCGACTTTTACGAATATTGTTTCATTTTGATTAGTTTCAAAATTGAGTATGGCTTTAATGTTTTTTCCTTGGGCGGTTTTGTTTTTTGTAAACTGATCGTCCAACGCCAATTTTGCAGAATCGAAAGGCTTCGAGATACGAATGGCATAAAATATTTGTTGATTACTCCAGTATTTTTCTCCGGGTTCACCCCAGCCTTTTGTATTTCTTTGTCCGGTGATTGTACAACTGTCGACGAGATTTAAAGAAGTGAAGATGACAGAATCCTTGGCATAATGATGAGAAAGGTCTATGATTATGTGGGATTCTTTACTTTGTGGAAATGTATATTTGTGAAACCCACAACGTGGAGATGTTGTTAGTTCTACGGTTATGTTGTAATCTTTTAGATTGACTTTGTAGTATCCGGGAGAAGCCCATTCTTCTTCGTGAGAAAAACGGGAACGATAGCCACTGTCTGGGTCTTCTTTTGTTCCTGCTTGTAATTTTATGTCTCCAGTAGTGGGCATGAGCATTATGTCCATTAAATCTGAACGACCTGTTCCGGATAAATGAGTATGTGAAAATCCGATAATAGAACTGTCAGAATAGTGATATCCTGAGCACCAATCCCATCCATCTAGGCCTGTATCGGGGCTAAGTTGAACCATCCCAAAAGGGTAAGCAGCTCCAGGAAAAGTATGACCATGTCCTGATGTCCCAATAAGGGGATTAACGTAACTTAAAATGTTATGATTTTCTAAATCTGTATTTGAGGATGGCTTGCATCCTGCCATAAGTATTGAAACAAATAGGATAAATATATAATTTTTCATTTTTATTGTATGATTAGTTTATTCTGGGTAATATGAACTTACTTTATTTCCATCTAAATCTGTTTTTTTATCAATAGTTACGCTTCTGCGGAATTGATTTTCATCAATAGGAGTGAAATTTAACCAACTTTTAGGATCTGATGTAACGGGATTAGACAGTTTACTTTCACCGTTTCCATTAATTGCGGAAATGGCATATTGATAAATTATGTCACTATTGATGTTCTTGTCAATAAATTGGTTTTCGTTTCCTTTATAAATCAATTCAAATTTTCCGTTTTGAGACCTTTTGTATAGTCTGTATTCGTTACATCCTAATACTTTGCCCCAATCTAAAATATATCCATTGTTCTCTTTTTTTAATTTCAATCCGTCAGGGAAGTGGGGAGGCTTTGTAGTAAAATATGCAGGATATATGACAGAAGGGAGGCTTATGTTTTCTTTATTTAAAGCAAAAACGCGAACATACCCTTTGGACTCTTTTTTTATGGGTTTTATGATGATGGAGTTTCCCTTTTGTTCTTTGTATGTCTGCCATGTCTTGCCTTGGTCGGTGCTATATTCATACCGGTATTTTTGTGCACCATTAACTGGAATTACAGAAAGTTTGACAAATCCTTTATCATTTGAGGTATATTTTATTTCAGGACGTATTAAATCAGGAAGTCCTGTCGTTAAATTCCAAATATGCTTTCCTTTAGGAAAATTTACAGTTACTTGATTATCTTTGATGTAAATCTTTTGTCTTATGCCGTCTATGTAAAAGGATATGGAAATAGGTATCAAGTCCCATTTAAAGGTAACTTCTGTATCTTCCATTGCATAGAATTCTCCTTTTATTTTTTCTTTACAGAAATAAATAGCGCTGAGTCCTGCATCTGTATTGTGTGGCCTTATTTCGAATTCACTGTTCCCAATTTTTGTCCCGTGGAAAATTGCCATTTCCTGATGTGTGCCGTTATTTCGTATGAAGCCTGAAGTTCCTGAAAATACCATATTGTTTTCGTCAACTTTTATAGGTGTATCATTACGGAATATATAATCGTTATTTTTTTCAGGCGAAGTGATAATACAACCATAAGGAGTCGTTTTACTTTTGAACCCTTTTTTATGGGAGACAAATGTCATAAAATCTCCTGTGCCGTCAAACCAGAGCCCTTTCGTTCTGTTTCCGGTGTGAGTTATAAGATCTGGTTTTCTATCCCAATAAACGTATCCTGGTCCCCCACCTTTTATATTTTCTAATTCAGGAAAATCGTCATTTAAATGGGTGTACCAACTAAAGCGACTGGCTATGTTTTGGTTATATACGTCATCATAAATGATAAAATAGTCACTACCTACCAGCATGATACTTCTGCTTTGGTATTCGGGCCATGAATATTTACTGTCTGTAGATGCCGTGATTTCAGCAAACTGGCCGATACCTAAATTATACATGGGACGTGATAGTTCATTTCGACCAATGGCTTTGAATCGACCATCTTTGAATACACCAAATCCTGTGGACATATCAGTATCTTGTAAACGCCGATCACCGATATCTTCTTTATCATTGTTGCTATATGATTTCCCGTTAGCATAAAAATAAATAGTACCACAACCTCCTTCTCCTACAATGCCCCAACGATAATTGGGCCCATTGTCTATTTGTCCCAAATGGATGGATAATTCATCCTCTGTTCCGACTGCAGCCCTTAAAATAATTCCATATCCGTTAATTTTCGTACTTTCCAACAGAGGAGGAGTTCCGGAATCTTCCGAATCGAGTGGATACATGAGTCTGAAAGAATTTGTTTCTCTACTATAAATTTCTGCATCCTGATCTTCTGGACGAGAAATATAACGTATATTTTCGGAAAGCAATGGAGCATAGTTTTCTAATTCTTTACCTAATAGCCAATACCCGCAAGGTGGTTGTCTTCTTACAGAATGTGCTCCTTGCGGAGGAAATATTCTTGACGGTGCTATATCTGGAGTGACTACACCCCAGTAAAGCATTCCTTCCAGTTGACCATTTTCATTTTTATAAAAGTCCAGAGACTCTCCGTTAAATGGGGCTGATAGAGAATTTAAGACAAATGAACCTAACATGGCTGTCCTTTTATTTGCCATTCGTTTTTTCCCGTCTAGATAATGCTGCATGAGAAAGTTGGCTCGAAGAGAAGGCCTTAAATTGGCCCAAAGATATGTGCCTATATTTTCAGTCCATCTTCCCCCTATTGCATCCCAACTGTTGACAGCAGGACGCACATGATATTGCATATTCAGGTCAATGTATTTTTCAAACATATCGGCCCATTCTTGAGCTTTGGGATGTTTAGGAAACAGAAATGAGGCAAATGCTGGGACAGATTTTACATCACTTAAGAAATTAGGATGTCCACTGAGCATGTGTTTCATGGGCATATATTCTTCCCCTGCGGCGATATATGCATGTACGAGGAACATAGCTGTCATACGTGCTCTTTGCTCTTTACTCATTTGAGGCATGAGGGCATTCATCATACATACGTATTCATCATAAAAGAGTCGTGAAGAGGTAGGCCCATATCCATTGTTTTGACAAGGTCCACTCATGGCAAGTTCATTTGAAAAATGTCCATAAAAGAATTTTTGCTCAAATTCTTTTGTTGTCATTCTTTTATCATTTTCAAAAATGATTTTTGGAATAGGTAAGGAATCGGGATATGTTAGGCACCAATTTTTAACCTTATTCAGGTCTAATGTACTATATCTGTTTTGTAAGAATGAATTATATGATTGTTGTCCCATTGATATTTTGTAGCTTGTTCCATCAGCATTTACTTGGGGATGAGTAAGTCTTTCCAGATTGTTCATATAGTCAATGTCTTTCTGATGGGAATAGAAGCTTAAGGCAGAAGTTCGACTGCCGTTGATTAGAGGATAAGTCCACTTTAATAGAGAATCTTTGTAATAAAATTTTATACTTAATTCCTGTGTATCTATCCATATTGGATATTTGTAGCTATTCCATCCTTCTATATCTTTTACGAATAAGCCGATAGATTGATTGCTATTTTCATCCCAGAATACAGAAGAAGTAACGTTGTTTTCGGCAGGCCAGTTGCCGAATATTCCTACTTCGAATGGTATTTTTCCGTCATTGGATGTAGATTTTGTTATTCCATGATGAGAATTTAACATTGTAAGATCAATCTTTTCCCAATTGTATCTTGTAAATCCGCTTGAGTTTTCATTAGGATGCCCATAAGGGTGGTTGGGGGCTTGACGATGGGTGGGAGAAAAATTGTTCCATTCGATACTCCATGCATATTTGTCCATGTCGGAAAAATTTTTCATATCTTCTTTTATTTCTATAAAATCATAGTCGTGTATACATTTTACCAGTACAGTGTATTTTTCACCCAAAGGAAATGTATAATGAAGTTCGAATTCTACAAATAAGGGGCCGGAGGTTGTAATTTTAGTTTCGAGTTTTATTTCTTTCTGTTGATTTGTATTGAAGTAAGATTTTCCGAACCATATTTTACAGTTTTTAGATATGCTTGAAATGGGTCCGGAGACTTTTTCTCCTGATTGAGAAGAAGGGATGAGTATTGAAAATTTATTTGTAGTGACGTGATAGTATTTATCTTTTTTCTGGATAGTAATGTTCTCTTTTTTTTGAGGAATTCCTTTCTCTAAAAGAAATGAATATTTTTTGCCTGACGGTAAATCTGATATAAAATGTAGGAAAGCTTTTTCTCCTCCAGATTGATTAGGTTTTATATTTGTTATTTGGATTGGTATTTGTTCGTGCGTAAACTGGTCGGTTAGTATTAATTCATTTTTAGAAATTTTATTTTTGGAGTATATTTCATATGTTAATAAAGTCTTTGGCCACCAATATAATGGGTGTTTGATGTGGTCGTCAATAGTGATTGTTGCTTTATTATTTTTGAGAAAAATTATATCATTTGTAGCACTAATAGAAATAGAGATTAGACAAAGTGTTACGATGAGGAAGAAATGCTTTGTTGTGTTCATGATGTTTTTTAACTTCTTTGTAGATTATTGTTACAAATATATGAGACAAAGAAGTTCTTGTTGTAAATAAAATGAAAATAAAGTATAGACAAAATATGACCAAAAATTGGACAACATACTATATGTATATGGTAATTTGTTGATTTTTATATCATTGTATGATATAGTATATTGTCAATATATTAGGTAAAGTAGGTATATTATTGGTTTCTCAAAATATGAGAAAATAAAAGATAAAGAAGTCTATATGCTATGAAATTTATATTATAATCGTATAAAATATGGAGTTTCCGAGTTGGAAAATCGTCGGGGGAGTTTATTTCGGTTTCTCGACTGTAATGTTATATTTATTGTTATTGTATATTTATATGGTATCAAAAAAAAGTTTTATCTTTGCATAAAGTGCTTTTTAATAATAATTGTTTTTTGCTTTATCTGTATGTGTAAATGGAGTAATGGTGAAAAGATTGAATAAATAGTTCTGAAAATTATGTCTAAATTATCGTGAAGAATAATGGAGGTGGTTGATGTATCAGATTAATTTGTGCGATCAGAAAAAATTTGCTCTGTGATATAAAGTATACAGATAACAAAGAATCTGAATATTTTTGGATATATATTATCGGAAAACGTTGCTGTGTCTCTATATGAGATTTCCTGTTTTAGATGTTAAAGACTTGTAATATGTTATTCTGAATGAAATTAGTTGACTTAAAAGAACAATGAAAGAAACTGCAGGGAGAGGCTATATAAAAGATATTATAGAAGAATATAATATTCTCTTAAAATCGTGGGGACATTCTGATGATTGGAGTCTCAACCAATTTAAGACGTTGGAAAGCATGATTTTTGAAGTCACTAAGATAGATGTGAATGCTAATACTCTGAAACGCTTTTTCCAACAACGAACAGGGAATCCTCAGTTAGCGACAAAAGAAGCCCTTTGTCTTTTTTTAGGTTATAAAGGTTATACAGACTTTGTAATGAAAAAGACCAAAGAGGAGGCTGGTGTCCGATTGGATGACCGGGAAAATCAGAAATCTGAAGATATTGATGAGATACGGACTCAAGAAAGAGAAGTAAAGAACGAGGATAAAAATGAAGAATTGGATTTTAAAAATAGAGAATCAGAACATACCAAAAAGTTAAATAAACGTTATTTCTATTTGTCTATTTCTTTAATTATTATTATCGGAGGTTATCTATTTTATACATATAAATTGAAAGATATGTATATTGATTATCTTATCTCGAAAGTTGAGTTTTCTGCTTCGCAAGTAAAGGGTTTGTGCCCATTGACAGTAACATTTTCATACAATATTCCATCATCAATTTTTGATGATATAACGATTGTATATGAAGAGGCGACAGGTGATATTTTAGAAAAGAAATTGAATAAAGCCATAAATACCGTAAATGCGACATATATTTATGAAGGTGAAGGAGCCTGTTATTTAAAATATAAAGATAAAGAGATAAGGAGGATTCTTGTTGAGAGCCGGAAAGCTGGTTGGTCTGTATCTGTCAAAGAAGAACGAAAAGGAATATTAAAAACTTTGCCTGTAAGTCAGGCTTTTAATGAAAACGGATACATAAGTTTACCTTTCGACAGCATACCGGGACTTGGCCAATCGAACCATTTATTTGTCAGTTATATATTTTATCAGAAAAGTATAATAGATGGAGATAATTTTATTTTAGAAGCAAGGATGCGAAATTCGGCAGAGGAGCATGCCATACCTTGTGCTGATGTGATGATGTATATGGGATCGGATAAGGGAATGCATGGTTTTACGATGAACGAGAATTGTCATGCATATATGAAGTTTATCAGTGGAGAGAGTGAAATTAAAGGTGAACGGCATAGTTTGGAACGTTTTAATTTTAATCCATCCGAATGGCATGTAATGACTATTAAAGTTATCAATAAACATACTACTTTTTATGTTGATGGAGCGGAAATTCTTAATATGAATTATAATAATTCGTTAGGGGTTGCAAATGAGATTATTTTACGATTTAAAGGATGTGGAGCTGTCGATTATGTAAAAGTATGTAAGCCGAATGGTGAAGTTGTATATGAGGAAAATTTTGATGAAAAACTTTATTGAAATAGAAATTACGGAGAATATATCTATAAAGGGAGAATTGGTATCCAATTCTCCCTTTTTTGTTTTTATTGTCTTTTTCTTAGGAAGTTTTTTTAGTTTCGAAATATTTTGAATGATGAGGGAAAAACATTAAATCTTTTTTCAGTGGAATTTTACCTTTTTATGAAGATAAAGATTTAAGATTATATTAGAGTGATTGTATCTTTGAAAGTTTGGGAGAGGAATTCTTTATTGAAGGAGGGTGAATATGGAATATTATGGATTTAGGATTTTGATTGATTGTTAAACTAATATGTTATTTAATAGTCTTTTAGTAAAGCTTTGTTTGTGTTTTGTTTGTATTTTATATCTACTTTATCGGGGTTTTAACTCTTTTGCTGGATTCCTGAAAATTAATTTTGCACAAGAGAAGTATTAACATTCTGTTAGCCACGATAATCATTAAAGATAATTATATTCATGAAGAAAAACAAAGCACCGATCTATTTTTATTGTATTGTTTTGAGTATTCTGTTTTCTGTAAATGTGATGTCTCAACAATTGAAGGAGTCTCCAGTCACGACTGTTCAGAGAATTGGAGATAAATTGATACGAAATACACCCTTTGCATATAAGTTGGTTTTATTCCCAGAAAACAATAAGTTTAATTATTTGAAATTTATTGATTTTGGAAGAACATTTGGAAAGAAAGACCATGCTGTAGCATATGCATTTACACAAATGTCTTTTCCAAGAGACACGACAATACGAGTTGAAATAGAACATAACGATGCTTGCAAAATTTGGTGTAATGGAACTTTGGTGTATGAAAAACTCGGGCAACGAGATATAAAAATAGTGAGGGAAGAACGAAGTTTGGAAATGTCCTTTTCTTTTGATTTATTCCTAAAAAAAGGAAATAATGATATTTTGATAAAATCGGAAACATTTGGAGGTGAGTGGTGTGTGTTTATACAGCCTCCTAGTGAAAAAGATGCTGTATTATCTGTTGTACCGGAATATCCGAACATTGGATTGGAAAACGTGAAGAATATTGATGGTAATATTCCAAAATTGACTAATTGGTTGGTTGTGGGACCTTTTGGTGCGAATATTGATATTATCAACGAACCGGAAAAAGAATTCGTATTTGGACATATGTACCAAGGACTTGATGGACTGGTAACGTGGACGATACCTAAGATAGAAGTGTTGGGAGATATGATTGACCCTGCTCCTTGGGGTACTACTTATCAATGGAATTATCACAATGGGGGTGTTGCGTGGGCTATGCAACAGTTATCAGAGTTGACCAATAATCAACGGTATAATCAATGGGCTGTAAACTTTTGTGATTATCAAATGGAGGGGCTTCCTTTTGTTGATTATCAAGTAAATGATTTGAAAGCTTATAATTCGGCTAATGCTCTTGTCATTGATTCAAAGTTACTTGATTTTACATTAGCACCATCTTTGCCTATTATTTATCGTTTACGAAAAGAGCAGGATTTTAAGAACAGAAAGATTTATGAGATGTATATAAACAAAATGATACATTATGCACAGCATGAGCAGATAAGAAGTGAAGGTATGACTAATTATACTCGTAATACTCCAGAAGAATTTACTGTATGGGTGGATGATATGTTTATGGGGGTTCCTTTCTTAATACAGGCTGGGTTGTATGTAACATCTCCAGAGTTACAAAAGGCTTTTTTTGATGATGCTGCAAATCAGGTGCTGGATTTTACTAAACATGTCTGGGACAAGGAGGCAAAGTTGTATATGCATGCTAACTATACCTCTCGTCCAGAAATAAAACTTCCTCACTGGTCCAGAGCTAACGGTTGGGCAGCATGGGCAATGTCGGATGTGTTGATGTATCTTCCTAAAAAACATCCCAAGTATAGGCAGATATTGAAGCAATATGTTACTTTTATGGAAACGTTGGTAAAATATCAGGATGAATCGGGCTTTTGGCATAATGTGATTGAGAGAAAAGATTCTCCAGAAGAGGTGTCAGGTACAGCGATTTTTACTATGGCGATGGCTCGTGGCGTTAGATATGGTTGGTTAGATAAAAAGAAGTATATTCCTGTTGTGCAGAAAGGGTGGAATGCTGTAGCATCGGAAGTTGAAGATGATGGTACCGTTCATAAGATTTGTGTAGGAACTATGTGTACTGAAGATGTGGAATATTATGTAAACCGACCGTTTTATGATGATGATACACATGGCTCTTTTGCTGTGATATTTGCAGGAATAGAGGTTCAGAAAATGATAGATGCAAATAAATGACCAATATGAAAAATATTATAACCTTAATCTTAGTAATAACACAGTTATTTTTTGTTTGTAGTTGTTCTGAAAAAAAGAGAAATACACAACTTATTCCCGTTGTTTTAGAAGAAGAGGAAGTAAATTTCTTAAAAAAAGATTTAGCTGAAAAAGAAAAATCCTATGATAAAGAGAAAAAGATGACATGGACTGTTACGAGTGGTCGCCATTATCATAGTGATTTAGATAGTGGTGTAGTGGTTCATGAAACACGTGCATCGATAGAGTATGCTGTGGAACTGATGTATACTCGAGAAAAAGATAATATAAGCCGAGCTATAGACATTATAGAGACTGTACTCCCTATGCAGGAAACTGATACTGCTAAGGCTTATTGTGGTGTTTGGCCATATTATCCTGAAGATCCTTTAAATGGACGGGTAGCTCCTGTAGACTATAACTGGGCTGATTTTATGGCAGTTCCTTTGATTGATATATGGATTAATTTTAGAGATTATATCAGTTGTGATTTGCAAAATAGAATCGAGAAGGCGTTGGTACTTGCTGCTCGAGCAAGTATGAAACGTAATGTAAAGGGAGATTATACCAATATGTGTATAATGGGAATTTATGTTTGTTATATTGTCGGTGATTTGATGGATTTGCCTGACCTTAGTACTTATGCTCGAGGTAAACTTCGCTATTTTTATGATTATACGATTGATAACAAGGGGTTTACTGAATATAATAGTCCCACATATACAATTGTTGCCATGAATGAATTGTTGAGAATGAAACGGACAATTATAAATCCGGAGGACAAGGAGATGGTAGATAAATTGTATAGTATGTGTTGGCGTATGGCTGCTCGCCATTTCCATCAACCCTCTGGGCAATGGTGCGGTCCTAATTTGAGGGCTTATAGTAGTTTACTGACACCGGATCTTAAACGATTGTTTTATAATGCATCAAATGGTATTGTAAATTTGCCAGGCGAGTATCCGAGAATTCCTAATGTAATTGCTCCTCACAAAATACCGGATGATTTAATTTCTCTTTTTACAAAACAGATGCTTCCTCGAATTGAAATAGATACTTTTTTAATTGGAAAGTTGCAACCTGTCAATCAAAAGGTATATGATGGTGTAAGAATTTTAGCTACAGATATAATAGGAAAAATGTATGCACATCCTCATTTTGCTATAGCATCTGTAAATCAGGGATATATGTGGAATCAGTGTCGTCCTTTAATTGTTCATTGGGGTACTCAGGAAGATCCAACTTATATGCAGGTCCGTTTTTTACACGACGATTATGATTTTTCTGCTGTAAATATTAAATGCGTACAAGATTCTGCAACAGTATTATCTATTTTTAATATTGCATATAATGGAGGAGATAAGCATCCAAGTATAGATAGGATAAAGGATTCAACTATTTTAGCTAAAGATTTGAGATTAAGGTTTGAAATAGGAGGTAATATATCTCATACTGAATTTTCAATTATTGACGGAAAACAGAATTCTGTTTTGATGAAGTCTCGGGATATATCTTGTTTTATAAAACTTCCTTATGTGAGGTGGGATGAGTTAAAAGGACAGTGGATTGTAGGTGGTGATAAAGATCGGATATGGGCAGATTATGTAATTTATTCCGGAGAAAAACGAAAGTTTGATTTTTCAAAAATGGAAGAAGCAGTCGTTTCACTATACCTATCTTTTTCGGATTCGATTTTGAAAAAACGAGAAATTCGGACAGAGGTTGATGAAAAGTATCTTACTGTTTCTACTGAAGAAATGCAAGTTAAAGCTTTAAAAAAGCCTGATGAAGAATTTAGAATAAAAAATGATTATGAAATTAAATACTAATGATATGAAACAGGGAATAATTATACTTTCGAGTTTATTAATATTTTCTATATTTTCAGTTTTTCCTCAAATGAAAGCTCCCCAAGATTGGGTCGGATATGAGGAGGTGATGGGGGTTAAAAATAATCTTCGTTTTTATAATTTTGATGTTACGTTAATTGAATCATCTGCTCCAGCTAATGTATTTTGGCCAGAAGATGATATTAATTTTAAATTTCAAGTGGTCAACAATACTCAAGAACCTATAGATACTGATGCAAAAATCCATATTATTAGATATGGAACAAAAGGCATACCCAATAATATTTGGTTACCACAAATGATAAAACTTGACTATGAAAAAATTATTCCTGTTCATATTTCAATTACACCTAATGGTTATACAAATGTTTCTGTATCGGTAGATGATATCAAAGACTATGGTGGGTATGCAATTGTATTTGATTTAGGGAAAAAAGGTAGAAGGTTAGGAACGAGCTTTGCTTATAGCATGAAGCCGTCTCCTGTAAAGATGCAGTATCCAAAGCAATCTTTGGATGATTTGGGTGTTGATTTCCTTAGTCGGGTAGGAGTACAATCTATACGTCATGGCATTCCATATATATCCACAACATCTCCTGATTATCAAAAATTTATGCAAGATTTAGCAGGAGAAATGAAAAAATATATGGACAATAATATTACGGTTATGTTGATGTTTGGGGAAGGTCGTATGGCCTCTTCTTTACCTTTGGGTACAACACGGCCACATCTTGATGGAAATGGACATTTTTTGAGGACAAAGCAAGATTTGGTTTGGATGCCGGATATGGATGATGATTTTAAGAAATACGTGAAGGAATTGTGCTTGAGATTTGGTTGGCCCAAGGGGCCGGTTACTGCCGTTTGCTTGTGGAATGAACCGTGGGAGGGAATGTCTATTTCTGGTTGGCAGGCCGATATGATACGTTATCGAGAAATATATCAAAAAATGGCAGAAGGAGTTATTGATGCCCGAAAAGAAAATATAGATGTTCTTGTTGGGGGGGGAGATTCAAATTCTAACGCTTTGGATAAATTTTTTGCTGATGGGACCATGGATATATTACCTATATTTGATTTTTTGTCTATTCATTATCAAGGAATGGAAGCTCCAGTTTTATATCCTGAATGGAATAGCAGAAAAGAGCATAAAGGAAGAGTTAAAATATGGGATACAGAAAGTTGGGTTGGAAACACGGATGACCGGATAGGATTGGTGGTTGCAACTAATCGTTCTGCAGGATACGATCGTTCGATGGGTATTTTTGGCGGGTATATGTACTCGGGAGATCCCAATCGTTCGGCTCGTACAGTGACTATCCGTACAGAGAAAGGTACAGAAACAATTTCTAAATTACATAACACCTGGTCTGCCGCTGCTGCGATGGGAGCAGTCCAGAATCTTATAGGAGAAAGAGAATTTAAAGAATTACTTTTTAAAAATGGTTTACCGTGGGTTATGGTATTTGATGGATATAATGGTAATAGAGAAGATGGTACAGTTACTATTGCCGGAGATTTGGGAGAAGCCTTTGGTGCAGAGAATGTTTTATTTCGGAATGTCCGTAGTCTGACAGAAGCTAGAAAAAGAATACAGAGGCGTGAAAAACTTAAAACATTATCGCATGATAGTGAGGAATATAAAGTTATTAAGGAAGAATTAGATACATATTATCCGATTACTGACGGTAAAATGATAGTGAAGGCAGATCCTACATTTTTGTTATATGATTTTTATGGGAATAGGATATCTCCAAAAAATGGGATTTATGAGATTCCTTTAAACTACCAAGGATACTATATGCGTGTCAACGGTAAAAAAGGGTCTTTTGAAAGGTTAATAAAATCAATTTCTAATTCAAGAATTGAAGGCTATGAACCGTTAGAAATTGTTGCAAAGGATTTTACACAGACAATTTCTAAAAATTCAGAAATGGAACTAATATTGACTAATATATTGAATCGTCCGGTAAAAGGGGATTTAAATGTATCTATAGAAGGTCTAACGCTAGCTTATCCGAAAGCTATTTCGTTTAAAGCTAATGAAACGAAGATAATTAAAGTAAAAATACAGGAGGGACATGCAAATGCAGAAAATAAATATCCTTTAGAGGTTTATTTTGATGCAGGTAAAGATGGATTTGCCGTACATTGGGAAGATATGCATGTAAATTTTATATCCAAGAGAAGTATCACGGTAGATGGACAGTTAGATGATTGGAGAGAAATCATACCTCAAACGATTGTGGGTTCGTCAAAAGCGAGTATTTCGTTGGCGGAGGCTGCTTGGCATCCTTATCAGAAATTTGATCAGAACGCAGAGGGTTTGGCCCAGACGTATATGGCATATGATGATGATTATTTTTATTTTGCAGCTAAGGTGGCTGATAAAACGCCCAATGAAGGTACGTTAAGATTTGAAACTCGTGATGATAATCAATATTTTTATCCAGATACAGCATATATGCAGACAATATATGCAATGAAATCTACGATGGTCACAGCAGATGTTTCAGAATCAGTTCAAGGAGCATTACAATTGCCTGATGAAAAAGGACGAGTGATGAATTATATAGAAAATGTTTCTACGACTCAGTCCATAGGGATGGATATCAGTCTTCCAAAAGATAAATATACTCGAACATCATTTTATCTTCCGAATGTAAACCAAAATGGGGTATCAGTCACTGTTTATGACAAGGATAGTGGGAAAGAATTGTTGACGACAAAAATTGATAAGCTTTGGGATGGAACTTATTTAATATTGGACCTGTCAGGAAATATTAGGATACGTTTTTCTGCATATGGGTGGTGGTATACTGCTAAATTGGCAGGAGTCTTTTTCGATTCATCCGATAATATCATTAATACAGGGAAAAGTGGAGCTTCAGCAGTGCTTATTGGTAAAGATTTTGATACAGTCGGGAATTGGATCGGGAAATATGGAGAAAAGGGGTATTATCTGGTTGGAACAAAGGTTTTGCTTCCTCAGGATATAATTTGTAACATAGTTTCCTTGGATGATTTGGTACCTTTGGTATGGCCTGAGGGGGTGCGTCGTTTTACTTATCGGAAAAAACCTGTGTTACCTGATGGAACCACAGGGGTTGCCACGGACAATATTCTGATAGCTTTTAATGTTATACCGATAGGTAAGGATGGCATGGATGCGTGTTCAAAAGGAACAATGCCTCGTTATATCGGTTATAAGTGTACTGATTATGAATATGCATTAAATAAAGTGGCTCCAGAATATGGAGGTGGAACTGAAATTTGGAGATTGTTAACTCCGGGTATGCCTCGGAAGCATTTTTATCCTCGTCAGCCAAAATCGATTTATGATGGAGCTGTAAAAAATGGCAAGCTGGAAATTGTGCGTGAAGGTAGTACTCTATATTATGAATGTGCCATTCCTTGGTCTGAAATTCCGGAGGTAAAAAAAGCTATAGATAAAGGAGAGAATATAAAATTTTCTGCTCGAATTAATGATGATGGGGCGGGGGCAGCATGTATGGAAATCGCTCGTGGAAGAAGTGTGTCAAAGAAAAATTCTCGGGCATTTCACCCCGATTGGAAGGAACATTGGGCTAATGAAATAGAATTTGGAGTTGAGAAGTAAGATTTTGATAGGGTTTATTCCATTTTTGAATTAGTTATATAAAGATATGAAAAAATGTGTATTTACAGGAATATTATTAGGCTTATCTTTTTGTGCCTTTTCACAGATTCCTCCAGTTAGTGGAAGTGATGTATATGATACATCTCCTGTTAAATTCGGGCAAGAGGAGTTTGAGAATCCTCTGATAAACAGTATAAATAGAGAACCATATGCAGCTACGTCTATATCATTTCCGACAGAAAACGAGGCATTGGAAGTGAATAGGTCTTCTTCACCACGCTATTTATCATTAAATGGACTTTGGAAATTTAAGTTTATAACTGATTGGGAAAAACTTCCATCTGATTTTATGAGTGAGGGGCTGGATGATACTTCGTGGGATAATATTCCTGTTCCTTCGACTTGGGAGATGCAAGGATATGGAGAACAAGTGTATTGTGGTCAAGGATATGAATTCCGTCCGGTCAATCCACCCTTTGTTCCTCGTAAAGATAATCATATCGCTTTATATAGAAAAACTTTTAATGTGCCCTTATCGTGGACTGGACAGAATATTTTAATTCATTTTTCAGGTGTAAGAGGAGCTTTTTACTTATATATAAATGGAGTAAAAGTTGGATATAATGAAGATGGAGGTACATTGCCTGCAGTTTTTGATATTACTTCTTATTTAAAAGACGGGGAAAATCAGATAGCTGTTCAGGTTTTGAGATGGAGCGATGGTTCTTATTTAGAGGATCAGGACCATTGGCGTTTTCATGGCATATGTAGAGATGTTTATATTGAATCATGTCCAGATGTGTTTATTCAAGATTTTGCGGTAATAACGGATTTGGACAAAAATTATAAGGATGCTAAATTACGAGTACGCCCTTTTATCGCGAGAAAAAAGCCTGTTGATATATCAAATTGGGCACTTGAGGTTAGGTTGTATTCCAAAGAACGGGTGCTTGCCCATGGGGTAGATTTGTCAATGCCTGTAGAGAAAATTATATCGGAAAAATATCAGAAAAATTTCTCATTAGCAAAATATTTAGAAACAGAAGTGAAAGCTCCGTTGTTGTGGTCTTCTGAAACACCCCATTTATATACTCTGGTTTTAACTTTGAAGGATAATAAAGGGAATACGGTAGAATCAAGAAGTTCTCGTATAGGTTTTCGTAAAATAGAATTTATAAACAGTGAGTTATATATAAATGGGAAGCGGGAATATCTGTATGGTGTGAATAGACATGATCATGATGCTTGGTTTGGAAAAACAGTTCCTTATGAGAGGATGGTACAAGATGTTACGTTAATGAAGCAGTTTGGGTTTAATTCAGTGAGAACATCTCATTATCCAGCAGATCCGGTATTCTATGACCTTTGTGATGAATATGGAATATATGTTATGGATGAGGCAAATGTTGAAACTTGTGGTACAGATGCAGAATTATCAAATAATGAAATGTGGCTTTTTGCTCAATTGGATCGTGTTTCCGGAATGGTGAAAAGAGACAAGAATCATCCATCAATTATTTTTTGGTCATTGGGAAATGAATCTGGTGTGGGATACAATAATGCAGCTCGTGCATCATGGGTTAAGGATTATGACCCTACTCGGATGATTCATTTTGAGGCATATATGCATAATGGTGGTTCTAGGCAATATGGTTATGGTCTTGATTTTATGAAAACGAATCGTCCGGCAGTGAATCCGCCGGAGCCTCCGGCTGTTGATGTTGTGAGTACAATGTACCCTTCAGTAGAAGGAATTATAAAGTTGGCAACACAAAAGTCAGAAGTCCGTCCTGTGTTAATGTGTGAATATGCGCATGCCAAAGGGAATGCTTTGGGGAATCATCGCGAATATTGGGATGCAGTTAAAAAATATCCTCGTTTAATCGGTGGATATATTTGGGATTGGGTAGATCAAAGTGTCATTCGGAAAGATAGCGTGACGGGTAAAGAATATTTTTCTTCGATGAATGGTACAAATGGTTTGGTATTTGCAGATAGAACAGTAAAACCGGCATTGTACGAGTGTAAGAAGATATATCAACATATCAATTTTGAGTATAACAATGGAGTGTTGGCTATTAAAAATGAATATAATTATTTATCGCTTTCTTCTTTTGATTTTTCGTGGAAATTGATGGATAATGGAAAAGTCGTAAAAAGAGGGGTATTGACAGGTGTCAATGCTGCTCCGGGGACTGTGTCTAAAGTCCGAATTGATGCAGATTATTCTGGGTTGAAAGGGGAAGTTATATTAGAAGTTAATGCTAGTCTTAAAGAAAATACTTTATGGGCATCCAAGGGGTTTGAAATAGCTTGGGAACAATTTACCTTACAAAAGGCAAAAATGGTATCAATTAATACAGTTTCAGAGGGGGATAAATTGTCTGTCGAAAAAAATAAAAATGGAATAAGAATTTATAATGCTAATATAGATATTGTATTTGATTCAAGAACCGGATGGATTCGGAGTTGGATTGTTGCAGGGAAAGAGTTTTTGGAGAAAGGTCCCCGGCTCAGTTTTTGGCGTGCTCCAACCCATAATGATGGTGGATATAAACCGGAAGGGAATGAAATATCCCGTCAGTGGGTTCGAGCTGGATTGGATAGCCTCCAACATAAGTTGAAATCATTTAATCAGAAAAATATTAATGGAGATTCGATTGTTATTTTGACTAAATATCGTGCTCAAGAAGTAGGGAATGAGGCTTATATTGATTATTCGACAAAATATACAATTTATTCATCTGGGAAAGTGGTAATCAGTACAGATTTACAGCCTCATAAGAGCATTATAAGTTTTGCACGTGTAGGATATACAATGACTGTAAAATCCGGATATGATAATTTTTCATGGTATGGATATGGACCTTTTGATTCTTATAATGACAGACATTCTGGAGCTCGTCTAGGTTTGTATCGGGGAACTGTAGATGAACAATTTACTCATCATGTATATCCACAGGAAAATGGCAATAAATATCGTTGTTCTTGGGTATCATTGTCGGATAATAGCGGTACGGGACTTATTGCGGAAGGTATGCCTTATATCCAATCGAGTGCCATGCACTATTCTCTTGAAAACTTATCGGAGGCTGAGAATGAGAGTCAGTTGAAGCATATGGACGATATTACATGGAATATAGATTATAAGACGTATCCTATAGGAAATCGGAGTTGTGGCCCTCCTCCATTAGAAAAATATATTCTTTTTGCAAAACCAATGTCTTTCAGCTTTAGTCTTTGTCCTGTAATTAATGATTGAAAAAATATAACCCAGATAGAAAGCTCAGATTTTAAAAATAGCCTTTTAGATATATGAGAGGAAGATTTTGTCTTCCTCTTTGTATTTTAGTGAGTGTTATATTGATATTTATTTGTTTAAATAAAAAAAATGAGAAAATGAAAAAAATATAGGAACTATTGTAAATATCAAAACGATTTTGTATTTTTATTTTCATAATCAATACAAAATAAAAAATGAAGTTAGAGTCCGGATTATTTAGGACACCTTGTAGCAGTATAAAGCCTGCGCGGGGATGTTTGTTGGTGTCTGAACCGTTATTGACGGATTCGTACTTTCAACGTTCGGTTATATTTCTGATTGAGCATAATGCTGAAGGTACAATGGGACTCGTTTTGAATAAGCCCTCGGGACTTGTTTTAAATCGTCTGGTTGAAGGATTGGAAGAATTAACTGAAATACCAGTCTTTTGCGGGGGGCCTATGTCGGGAGACAGATTATATTATTTACATACATTAGGGCATTTGGTTCCTAATGCAATAGAAGTTGGAAAAGGTCTTTATATCGGAGGTGACTTTGATGTTATAGTTTCTTATTTGAGAAGTGGTAATAATATAGAGCATAACATTAAATTTTTTATTGGTTATAGTGGCTGGTCTTCCGGTCAGCTTTCAGAAGAAATAGAAGAGCGTGTATGGGCTGTAAACAATAATTATTTTGTTGAGCAATGTATCTCTCAAGAGGGGGATTTGTTTTGGCGGATGGCTGTTGAAGGTTTGGGGGATGAATATCGGACATGGCTCAATTATCCTAAGCTCCCTTATTTGAATTAATTGAGATTTGGGGTTCAATTTTTTGCATTAGAATGACATCCTCATATTGGAATGCATTTTTTTGAATCCATTCATGTAGATATCCGCATTGAGTAAATCCACAATGGGAAAATAGTTTGAGGCTGTATGTGTTGTTTTGGGGAATATGGGCATATAGCTGGTGCAAATGAAGAAATTCAAAAGTATATTCAGAAAGAAGATTAAGTGCTTCAGTCCCGAATCCTTTATTTTGCTCCCCAGGAAAAATAAGAATTCCGATTGCAGCCCTGCGGTGGTGAGGATCAAAGTCAAAAAGGTCTATTGTCCCAACAGTTTTTTTATCTTTGTTACATGTAATCATGAGTCTGAGTTGGCGGGTTTGATATATATCATTTTGTCCGTTTTGTAAATATTCACGTAAAGTAAATCGGGAATAGGGCACTAATGTGCTGCCATATTGCCAGAGAGAAGAATCATTTTCACTGTGGTAAAGAATATCGAGGTCCTCTGGCTCCAAAGCTCTTAAGTGAATATTTGTTCCGGAAAGGTATTTCATTGATGTTTAATGCTTTATCAATTGTTAACTTTTAAATGTTTCATTGAAAGGAAGCCGATTTACAATAGAACGCCCTAAAGTTACCTCATCTGTATATTCCAATTCATCACCAACGGAAACTCCTCGAGCGATGATAGATATTTTTATATCATAAGGGACCAATTTCCGAAATATATAAAAATTAGTAGTGTCTCCTTCCATAGTTGCACTTAGTGCAAGGATAACTTCTTTTATTCCTCCGGCAGCTACTCGGGCTACTAAAGAATCTATTTCAAGATCAGAGGGACCTACTCCGTCCATAGGAGATATTACACCTCCAAGAACATGGTATCTGCCTCTAAATTGTCTGGTATTTTCAACAACCATTACTTCTTTGATATTTTCGACAACACAAATTGTACTGTCATCTCGAGTTGCATCATTACACAGAGCACATATATCACTATCTGATATATTATGACATATCTGACAGTATTTTATTTCTTTACGGAGTTGTATTATTGTATTTCCGAATGTTTCTACAGATTCTTCTTCTTGACGTAACAAGTGCAATACTAGACGCAATGCTGTTTTTCGTCCAATACCGGGAAGTTTGGCAAATTCATTTACAGCATTTTCAAGTAAAGCAGAAGAGAAAGGCTGGCTCATTTTAGTTTTTAATTTACGATTTTTCTTTGATGTAACCGTTGCGATATGCAACTAATAATTTTTTTAAGTCTTGTATTTGAGTTATTAGCTCTTTTCCTATATCTGTATCTCTTACCATCATTCGTTGGGAACTGAATTCAAGAATGAAGCTGGTAGATATGATGTCTATCCCTTCTTTGATTGCCTTTTGTGTAGACTGGAATGGCTCATGTTGAGCCAGTTGTAATCCTCTGGAATGATAAATAAGAGTGTATCCGGCTATTCCGGTTTCAGATTGATATGCTTTGGAAAAACCTCCATCGATGACAAGAAGCTTTCCCCCTGCTTTTACGGGTTTCTCTCCTTTTATTGTTTTTACAGGAATATGTCCATTGATGATATGGGAGTGTTTATCATTGATGCCGAATTCATTCAGAATCATATCACATACAGATTCTTCATTCCGGAGCTCATAATAGTATCCTTTTTTTTCTTTAGACAGAGATTTGTCTTCAATAAAATAACGTTCAAATGTTGTCATTTTATCTTTGTCGAATGAGGGCGAATCTTCTCCACACCATAAGTACCAGGTATAATCCAAAGCATAATTGCGGTCGATAGAGTCTTCATCATCGAAATAAGCGGTTCGTATCAGTTGGTCTACTTTGTCAAGGAGAGATTTTCCTTTATATTTTTTCCCTCTGATTTCTACCTCTTTAAATGTACCATCGGCATTTAGGGGAATGGAGGCATGAAATAATAAATTGGAATTTCGTACGAGATATATACCACCGTGAGCGTATAGACATCTTATATGTTTGCGCAATTTTTCACTATTGACAAATGAGTGCCGAAGTTTGCAAATAAGATCTTCTTCGTCTTCAGTCAAAGAAAATGGGTTTTGAGGATCTATTGTCGGAAAGGATACGTCTTTTAATGGATATTCTTTCCCTTCTAACAATATAGTCCCTTTTTCATAATTTATCTTATTTAATAATAAACGGTCAGCCATTTTGAATTCGGGATGATTCAAAATGATTTGTGCTTCAAGTTTAAACTGGATTATGGTTATTGCTTTATGCATTTGAGCAATGAGCCGAATCGTTTTTTCATTATGCACTGTGGCATCGTTTATCTTAGGCATGAAAACGTTACAGGGATCATCTTTATATCTCTCCATTGCGAAAGTTGCTAAAGGTAGCAAATTGATACCATATCCATCTTCGATTGTACCTAAATTAGCATATCTTAGTGCAATACGGAGTACGTTGGCCATGCATGCTGTATTACCAGCAGCAGCTCCCATCCATAAAATATCGTGGTTACCCCATTGTATATCGAAGTTGTGGTAGTTACATAGAGTATCCATGATAATGTGTGCTCCAGGTCCTCGGTCATAGATATCGCCAACGACGTGTAATGTATCGATAGTCAGTCTTTGTATTAAATTGCACATGGCAATGATAAAATGATCGGCCCGTCCGGTTGTTATGATTGTGGAAATAATGACATTAAAATAAGCTTGTTTATTGGGATCTATTTGGGACTCATGTAACAATTCCTGCAAAATATAGGAAAATTCTGTTGGTAAGGCTTTTCTAACTTTTGACCTTGTATACTTGGAAGAGACATTTTGACAAACTTTTATGAGTTGATGTAATGTAAACAAGTACCAGTCATCCAAGTCATTCTCTTCCGATTTTACAAGTTCAAGTTTTTGTTCAGGATAATATATCAATGTACAGAGTTCTTTTTTTTCATTTTCACGTAAAGTTTGGCCGAAGATCTCATCTACTTTGCGTCGTACAGTCCCTGATGCATTCTTAAGTACATGCAAAAATGCCTCATATTCACCGTGTATATCAGTGAGGAAATGTTCTGTGCCTTTGGGCAAATTAAGAATAGCTTCCAAATTGATTATTTCGGTACATGCATCCGAGATGGTTGGAAAGTTATTGGATAGCAGCTGCAAATATCGTAAGTCGGATAGGATTTCCTCGGTTGATATTGTATTTGATTTAGTCATAGTTATAAGTCATTTCAATCTTCAAAAATAACCTTTTTTTTTGAAATGTCAGGATTATGTGGTGTTAATCCTTTATATTTGCATGAAACAACTATGAAAACGATATGGAAATTAAAAATGCACAATTTGTAATAAGCAATACAGATGTTAATAAGTGTCCTGATACAGGATTGCCTGAATATGCTTTTATTGGTCGTTCTAATGTTGGGAAATCATCGCTTATTAATATGTTGACCAATCATAAAGGATTGGCTGATACATCGTCCATGCCGGGGAAGACACAGTTGATAAATCATTTTATAATTAATAAAGAGTGGTATTTGGTTGATTTGCCGGGTTATGGTTATGCTCAACGAGGAAAAGAAGGTCGTGAGAAGATAAGAAAGATAATTGATGCTTATATTATGAACCGTGAGCAAATGACTTGTTTGTTTGTTTTGATAGATTGCCGTCATGAACCTCAGAAAATAGATATGGAATTTATGCAATGGCTGGGAGAAAATGGAGTCCCTTTTTGTATGGTATTTACTAAAATAGATAAATTAGGCCCGGTTCGATTGAAGGAAAATATAACAGTATATAAGGAACGAATGATGGAAACTTGGGAGGAATTACCTCCAATATTTGCAACTTCTTCGGAAAAGAAAGTAGGACGTACTGAATTACTTGATTATATAGAAATGATAAATAAGAAATTGAAGGAAGCGTTTTGATTTTTAATAACTATTTGTTTACAAGATATAACGTTATATATAGATAAAATTTAAGTAAACTCTAAACAAGATGGGTATTTTGCAGTTTTTTGTAATGAGTAAATCGGTTTAGTTTCTTTTATCTAAATGTATACTACTATGATGAAAAAAGATGATTTTATGAGAGAAGCGATCGCTATCTCTATTGAGAATGTGAAAAATGGGGGAGGACCTTTTGGTGCTGTCATAGTGAAAGACAATGAAATTATAGCCCGAGGTGCTAACCGGGTGACTGCATCAAATGACCCGACAGCGCATGCCGAAGTCAGTGCGATTCGTGAAGCTGCAAGAAAGTTAGGTACGTTTAATTTGAGTGGGTGTGAGATTTATACTTCATGTGAGCCTTGCCCTATGTGTTTGGGGGCTATTTATTGGTCTCGGTTGGATAAGATATATTATGCTAATAATAAGGTAGATGCAAAAAATATTGGTTTCGATGATTCATTTATCTATGATGAGTTGGAGCTGAAGCCATCAGAACGGCATTTGCCGTCGGAGTCTTTGTTGAGGACAGAGGCAATTAAAGCGTTTGAAATGTGGGATAAGAAGGTAGATAAAATAGAATATTGATTACTTGAAGATAAACTTTAGAAGGCAGGTATAATTGATAGTTATGCGTTGATTATACTTGTTTTTATATATGTCCCTAAAATGCATTGTGGAGTAATTGGATATATTCTATTTTAGTATTTTTATTACTATAAGGTTTCGAGTTTTATGCTAAACTAAAAAAAAATAGATACCTTTGTTTTAACTTAAAGTCGTATAATATAAGTTTATGAATAAATTTTTTTATTATATACTTATAAATGAATGTTTAAGCTGTTCTGGAGAATCCTATATAGTAAAATGAAATAAAGAATAAAGATGAGTAATTGGTTTGAATGCAAGGTTAAGTACGATAAAATGATGGAGAATGGCATGCAGAAAAAAGTTTCTGAGCCTTATTTGGTGGACGCTTTATCGTTTACTGAAGCTGAAGCAAGGATAATAAAAGAAATGACTCCATTTATTTCGGGAGATTTTTCGGTGGCAAACATAAAGAGAGCAAATATTAGTGAACTTTTTATGGATGAGACCGGAGATAAATGGTATAAATGTAAAGTGAATTTTATAACGCTTGATGAGAAAAGTGGAGCAGAAAAGAGAACAGCCAGCTATATGTTGGCCCAAGCTTCAGATTTGCAAAGGGCATTAGAAAATTTGTTGGAGGGAATGAAGGGCACTATGGCTGATTTTGAGGTTGCTTCTGTAACCGAAACCCCTATCATGGATATTTATCCTTATGCAGCAGCTGAAGGTTCTCCTGTAAAACCCTCGGAAAATTCTGATTTAGCGCCGCAAGAATAATATGTATGAGTCAAATAGCTGAAAATATAAAAAAGATAAAAGGGTCATTACCTGATGGCGTTCGTTTGGTAGCTGTATCTAAATATCATACCGTAGAAGCTGTTCAGGAAGCTTATGATGCAGGTCAAAGAATTTTCGGTGAAAATAAAGTTCAGGAGTTATTGCAAAAATATCCAGCTTTACCGGATGATATTGAATGGCATTTTATTGGACATTTGCAGAGAAATAAGGTAAAAATGATTGTCCCTTTTATCTCGCTTATTCATAGTATTGATTCTCCCAGGTTATTGGCAGAAGTTAATAATGCTGCTGTAAAAGTCGGACGGGTTGTCGATTGTTTATTACAAATCCATATTGCTCGGGAAGAAACCAAATACGGTTTTTCCATAGATGAATGTGATGAATTTTTGAGAGGAGGAGAATGGAAAAAATTTGATTATATTCGTATTTGTGGAGTAATGGGAATGGCAACTTTTACTGATGATGAAACAGAGGTACGTGAAGAATTTGAAACTTTAAAGCAATTTTTTGACCGGATAAAAATGAGTTATTTTCCCAATATAGAATATTTTAAGGAGATTTCGATGGGAATGTCTGAGGACTATCCGATTGCAATAAAAGCTGGAAGTTCGATGATTCGTGTCGGTAGCTATATTTTCGGACCAAGAATATACTGAAAAACATACAATTTGATTTTGATATGCAGACATTACAGACGAAGTATGCAGGTTTAACCTTGCGAAATCCTATTATTATCGGAAGTTCGGGTTTGACGAACACAGTAGATAAAATTAAAGAACTTGAAAGAGCTGGTGCTGGAGCTGTAGTTTTGAAGTCTCTTTTTGAAGAACAGATTCTGATGCAATCGGAACATTTATTGAAAGAGGCAGAATCCTATCCTGAAGCATATGATTATGTTCGGGAATATGTGAAATCAAATGATATAAAAAGTTATATTGATTTAATATCTGATGCGAAGAAATATACTTCTATTCCTATTATTGCCAGTATAAATTGTTATGAAAAAGGAAGTTGGGCCGATTTTGCTCAGCGTATCGAAATTGCGGGTGCCGATGCCATTGAAATTAATATCTTGAAAATATCTACGGATATTGAGGAAAAACCGGGAGAATATGAGCAGTTACATATCGATATTTTGAAAGAGGTAAAAAGTAAAGTTAAGATTCCGGTAACTTTGAAATTAGGGCAGCGATTCAGTAATATTGTTGGTGTAGTAAATCAGCTTAAAGCCAATCAGGCTGACGGAGTAGTATTATTCAATCGATTTTATCAGCCGGATATTGATATTCATAAAATGCAATTTACATCTGGGACAGTGTTTAGTTGTTCTTCAGATTTTAGTAATACTATTCGATGGATAGGGATTGTATCAGGAAAAGTGCCTAATCTTAATTTGGCCGCTTCTACGGGTATACATGAGCCGGAAACTATGATTAAGGCTATTTTAGCCGGAGCATCGGCTGTCGAGATTTGTAGCATTTTATATCAGCATGGAAATGGTATTATATCTCAGATGTTAACTGTGTTAGAAGAATGGATGACAGAACATGGTTTTAGTTCTATTGACGCATTCAAAGGGATACTTAATTTCAAAAATGTTCCGGACCAGTCTTATTATGAACGAGTCCAATTTATGAAATATTTCTCTAATCGGGATTGAGTTCGTTTTCCCAATTTTAGAATATTGAAAATGTGATACATTTTATTTTCATATTTTTATAATTAAAGTATAAATGAAGTAAAAATGTTCAATTTTATGTTCTAAAACATGTCTTTTATAAGTGTTTTTAAAACAATAAGCGTTATTTTTACACCCAATATTGTTAACTTATTTTTAATACTGAGATATCATGGTAAACGCAGGTATATCGTTTGAGGCAACAGCTTCTGGGTTGAATCCATCAGATTTTAATACAGTAATTAATGGAAAAGATGTCCGTTTATATGTCCTGAAAAATAAAAGGGGGGCAGAGCTATGTATTACAAATTTTGGAGGTATCGTAGTTTCAATTTCTGTGCCCGATACATCGGGAAAACTTGTTGATGTTGTTTTAGGTCATTCTAATATAACTGATTATCAGAATAGTCCGGAGAAATATTTAGGAGCATTAATTGGTCGTTATGGAAATCGTATAAAGAGAGGCGAATTTGTTTTGGACGGAAAATCGTATAAAATACGGTCAAATAACCCAGATTGTTCTTTGCATGGAGGATTAGTAGGATATAATAATGTAGTGTGGGATGCTGAACAAAAAGATGCACAAAGCCTTGACTTGACATATGTGTCTCCTGATGGAGAAGAAGGTTTTCCTGGGGCATTGACGATACATGTAAGGTATTCATTGACCGATGATAATGCTATGAAAATAGAATATATGGCTACTACAAACCAAGCAACGGTAGTGAATCTTACTCATCATTCGTTTTTTAATTTGAATGGAGATGGTGGAGGAGAGGTTACAAATCATGTTGTAACTATAAATGCACCTTTTTATACTCCGATGGATGATAAATCTGTACCAACAGGAGAGATTGCGAAAGTGGAGAATACACCCATGGATTTTATGACTCCACATGTTGTTGGTGAACGTATCGATGAGCAATTTGAGCAGTTAATATTTGGTCGGGGATATGACCATAATTATGTTTTAGCAAAAAGATGGCCGGGAGAATTGACTTATGCTGCAAAAGCTGTGTCTCCGAAAACCGGTATCTGTATGGAAGTATATACGACAGAACCGGGGGTACAATTATACACGGGAAATTGGTTAAATGGATTTGAAGGAAAGGCAAGTAGAAAGTATACGGAACGTACTGCGATTTGTTTTGAGACCCAGCATTTTCCCGATTCTCCTAACAACCCGCATTTCCCTTCAACAGTTTTACGTCCAGGGGAAAAATACACACAAACCTGTATCTATAAATTTGGAATAGAGAAATAATTTGATGAAGAGAATAATAATCTGATTTATAAACTTAAAAATTTTTGTATCATGACACAAAAAAAGAAGAGCGGAAATATTATTGCCATTATTGCGATGATTTTCTTGTTCGGTATGATTTCTTTCGTAACTAATTTAGCTTCACCTATGGGTGACGTTTTAAAGTACCAGTTTGGCGTAGCCAACTGGATGGGAACTTTGGGTGTATTTGCTAATTTTATTGCGTATGCAGTAATGGGATATCCTGCTGGGAAAATGCTGCAGAATCAAGGATATAAGAAAACTGCCCTTGTCGCTATTGCAGTAGGCTTTGTCGGGGTGGGTATTCAAACCATTTCTGGTTTTGCCGGTAGTTTTGGTATTTATCTTTTAGGTGCGTTTGTCGCAGGATTTTCAATGTGTTTGCTTAACACTGTTGTAAACCCAATGCTTAATTTGCTTGGTGGTGGTGGTAATACGGGAAATCAGCTCATTCAGTTGGGTGGCTCGTTTAATTCATTAGCCGGTACTGCGGTTATTATTCTGACAGGAGTTTTGCTTCCTTCTATTGCTAAAGCACAGATAAGCCATGTATTTCCTTTGATGTATGCAGCATTAGCAATTTTTGCATTTGCATTTATTGTTATTTTGTTGACAAAGATTCCTGAAAAAGAGAAAAGTGAAGTAGCCAGCATTGAAAATTCGAAATACAGTCCGTTATCTTTCCGTCATTTTATATTGGGAGCTATCGGTATTTTTGTGTATGTAGGTGTTGAGGTAGGTATTCCTAATGTATTGAATAAATGGTTACAGAATCCAGACCTTGATGTATTGCAATTACGAGGTGTTGAGGGTGCTGAAGCTATAGCTGGTTCTGTAACAGCTACTTATTGGTTATTGATGTTAGTAGGGCGTTTGATTGGTGCTGCTATTGGTAGTAAAGTTTCTGCCAGAGTGATGTTAGGTACAGCTTCTATATTAGGTTTGATTTTGGTTATGTCGGCAATTTTCGCATCTCCTGAGACTATGGTTAACATGCCAGCTTTCAAAAATAGCCCAGAAGGTTTATTTGGTATTGTCAATATTCCGGTCAATGCTATGTTACTTGCTCTTTGTGGCTTGTGTACCTCTATTATGTGGGGGGGTATATTCAATTTGGCTGTCGAAGGTTTAGGAAAATATACTGAGCAAGCATCTGGTATTTTTATGATTCTGGTTTGTGGCGGTGGTATTTTACCTTTGGTGCAAAACGGTATTGTTGATTTAGCTGGAGGTATTGGGTATCTTACTAGTTATTGGTTGGTTATTGCTTTATTTGCATACCTGTTGTTCTATGCCCTTGTCGGTTGTAAAAATGTAAATAAAGATATCCCTGTTGAATAATTTGCTCATTAGTTTTTTAACGAAAAATAAGAAATGATATGAATAAGAAATTAGTAACAGATAAGTTTGTAGAATTATTTGGAGAAACCGGAGATTTTTATTTTTCACCGGGACGTGTTAATTTGATTGGTGAACATACTGATTATAATGGAGGATTTGTACTTCCAGGAGCCATTGATAAAGGTATGTTAGCTTGTATCAAAATAAATGGAACGGATAAGGTTCGTGCTTTTGCTGTTGATTTGAATGAGTATGCTGAATTCGGTATGCAAGAAGATGATGCACCAGAACAAAGTTGGGCACGTTATATTTTTGGGGTTATTCGTGAAATTATGAAGCGTGGCGGTCAAGTGAAAGGGTTTGATACTGCATTTTCTGGAGATGTGCCATTGGGAGCCGGCTTGTCTTCCTCGGCAGCATTAGAGAGTACATATGCTTTTGCATTGAACGATATCTTTAAATTGGGTATTGATAAATTTGATTTGGCGAAAATAGGTCAAGCTACAGAACATAATTATATTGGTGTGAAGTGTGGTATTATGGACCAGTTTGCATCGGTATTTGGGAAAGAGGGGCATTTGATTCGTCTGGACTGTCGTTCATTGGAATATGAATATGTGCCTTTTAATCCGAAGGGGTATAAAGTTGTACTTGTCGATTCTGTAGTAAAACATGAATTAGCTTCCTCTGCTTATAACAAACGTCGTGAATCTTGTGAGGCTGTTGTAAAAGCTATACAGAAGAGACATCCTGAAGTAGAATTACTACGGGATGCAGATATGGCTATGTTGGCAGAGGTGAAAGGTGAGGTAACAGCGGAAGATTATATGCGTGCTGAGTATGTTATCGAAGAGATACAGAGGCTACTTGACGCTTGTGAAGCTTTGAAAAAGGGCGATTACAAGATTGTTGGAGAAAAAATGTATGGTACCCATGAAGGTATGAGCAAATTGTACGAAGTAAGCTGTGAGGAGCTTGATTTCTTGAATGATATTGCCAAGAAATGTGGCGTTATCGGTTCTCGTGTAATGGGTGGTGGCTTTGGAGGTTGCACTATCAATCTGGTACCTGAAGATAAATATGATACATTTGTTGATACAGCGGTAAAAGAGTTTACGCATAAATTTGGAAAGGAACCTAAAGTTTATCCCGTTAAGATAGGTGATGGTTCTCGTAAATTATAATCTATTCATATTTAAAAGAGTGTCCTAATGAGCAATTTTATATGCTATAGGCACTCTTTTTTTAACTTTTATACTCTTTTATAAAATGACTCCACAGAATTTTTACAAAGGACAGGCCCGCTTTTTGGTTTCTGTTGATTGCGTAATTTTAGGCTTTATAGGAAATGATATTAAATTATTGACATTTCGTCGAAAAATAGAACCGAATGTCGGAGGATTGTCTTTATTGGGAGGTTTTGTGTACGAGGATGAGACTATTGATGAAGCTGCTAATCGGGTTGTATCTGCACTGACAGGATTAGACAATGTTTATATGGATCAAGTAGGTGCGTATGGGAATTTGGATAGAGATCCGGGAGAACGGGTGATATCGGTTGTATATTATGCGCTTATCAGTATCGACGATTATAAAAATAGTATTATTTCAGCTAGTGATTCTCAATGGGTTAATTTGGATAGAGCAGAAGAGCTTATTTTTGACCATAAACAAATGGTTGATGATGCAATAACTCAGCTTCGTCAGCAGGCAGCGCTTTTTCCTATTGGGTTCAATCTTTTGCCCGAAAGATTTACTTTGACTCAGTTACAAACTCTTTATGAGTCTATCTATGCCGAAAAGTTAGATAAGAGAAATTTCAGAAAAAAGATATTATCAATGAATATTTTGGAACGTCTTGATGAGAAGGATAAGATTAACTCAAAAAGAGGTGCTTATTATTTTGTATTTAATAAGGAAAAATATGAAGAAATGTTACGTCGAGGGTCCAGTTTTTCGATATAGATGATAATGATGTTGTAATTATTTTGAATTAATTGATTTTTAAGAAGTTTGTTGATATTTCTAATCTTTTATCATATTACATTATTGTATGGTGTGTGGTGATATAATCTGTTTCTTTGTAACATGGTTTTTAAGATAAATATCGAGATTATGGATATGCCATGCTTTTTTGAAATTGTTTATGAATAATAATCATTATCTTTGTAAAAAAATAATACAATATTCCCATGAATGATACGAAAATTCTGAACAAAGCTGCCGATAATATTCGTATACTGGCGGCATCTATGGTTGAAAAAGCAAAATCAGGGCATCCTGGAGGAGCTATGGGAGGAGCTGATTTTGTGAATACTCTTTTTGCCGAATTTATGGTATATGACCCGAGTGATGGGAGCTGGATAAATAGAGATCGTTTCTTTTTAGATCCTGGTCATATGTCTCCGATGTTGTATGGAGTACTGACTCTTGCCGGGAAATATACCCTTGAGGAATTGAAGCAATTCCGCCAGTGGGGAAGTTCTACTCCGGGGCATCCTGAAGTTGATTTGGTTCATGGAATTGAAAATACTTCCGGGCCGTTGGGACAAGGACATACAATGGCTGTTGGGGCTGCAATAGCCGAGCGTTTTTTTGTTGCTCGATTTGGAGATTGGATGTCTCATAAGACTTATGCGTTTATATCAGATGGAGGAATTCAAGAGGAGATTTCTCAAGGTGCAGGTCGTATTGCAGGATTTTTGGGGTTGAGCAATTTAATCATGTTTTATGATAGTAATGATATACAGCTATCTACCGATACTGATGCTGTGACACATGAAGACACTGCGGCCAAATATAGAGCTTGGAATTGGAATGTACTGGAGATTGATGGTAATAATGCTGAAGAAATACGAGGAGCCTTATTGGAAGCACAGCAAGAAAAGAACCGTCCGACTCTTATTATTGGTAAAACAATAATGGGTAAGGGTGCAGTCTCAGAGGATAGTCAGTCTTATGAGCGTAAGTGTTCTACTCATGGGCAGCCATTGACTGCTGCGGGGGCTTCGATATCAAAAACTATTGAGCATTTAGGAGGGAATCCGGAAGAACCGTTTGCCATATTTCCTGAAGTGCAGAAGTTGTATGCTGAGCGTAGAATTGAATTAGAGAAAATTGTTGCTAAGCGTAAAGCTGAACAATTTGCTTGGGAAAAAGAGAATCCAGAGAAAGCTATTTTGTTACATCAATATTTTTCAGGAAAAGTTCCCGATATAGATTATAAGTCTATTGTTCATAAACCTGATGTTGCTACTCGTGTTGCTTCATCAGATGTGTTAGGTGTATTTGGAGAACAAATAGGGAATATGATTGTTTCTTCGGCCGATCTTGCAAATTCTGATAAGACTGATGGCTTTTTGAAAAAAACTCATGCTTTTATAAATGGAGATTTTACCGGAGCCTTTTTGCAAGCTGGAGTTAGTGAATTGACTATGGCTGCAATAATGAATGGAATGGCTCTTCATGGCGGTATTATTCCAGCTTGTGGAACATTCTTTGTATTTTCCGATTATATGAAACCGGCAGTACGATTGGCTGCCTTGATGGAAGTTCCGGTAAAATATGTTTGGACTCATGATGCTTTTAGAGTGGGAGAAGATGGTCCGACTCATCAACCGGTGGAACAAGAGGCCCAAATACGTTTGTTGGAGCAGTTAAAGAATCATCATGGACGAAATAGTGTATTAGTACTTCGTCCGGCTGATAGTGCTGAGACAACTGTCGCTTGGAAGTTGGCTATGGAAAATATATATACACCGACAGCATTGATTCTTTCGCGTCAAAATGTTAAGGACTTACCAGCTATCTCGGGTGACCGTTATCAAGAAGCTCTGCAGGCTGCAAAAGGAGCATATATCATAATGAAAGATGAGAATCCTGATGTCGTATTAGTTGCAAATGGATCAGAAGTTTCTACATTGGTAGCTACAGCTCCATTGTTGAGAGAAAATGGAATAAAAATTCAGATAGTATCAGCTCCATCTGAAGGGCTGTTTTTCAATCAAAGTAAAGAATATCAAGAGAGTGTAATACCTTCTCATTTACCGGTATTCGGACTTACTGCTGGGCTACCTTCTTCTATGTATCGTTTAGTGGGGAAAAATGGAGTTGTATGGGGATTGGACCATTTTGGGAATTCTGCTCCATATAAAGTTTTGGACGAGAAGTTTGGTTTTACGACAGAAAATGTGCTGCATCAAGTAAAGATGTTATTGAATAAGTAAGAAATACAATTTATAGAATGGAAGGAAGAGTTTCGGGAATTTGCATCCGAAACTCTTTTTGTATAATATGGGGATTTATTCAAAAAAATGTTTGGATGTTTCTTTGTTGGATATTATATTTACAGAACTAAAAATCTAAAATCTATACTTCATGAAAAATAGGCTACACTTTATAACAATCTTCTGTTTTATCGCAATTTTGTTTATTCGAGAGGCTGTAGGTCAGAATTATGCACAGATGACAAACCTGCCGACTATTTATATTAATACGGTCGATAATAAGCCTATAGTAAGTAAAGAAGATTATATAGATGCAACACTTTATTATGTAGATGAGACTGGTGTGAAAATATATACCGAATTGGGGATAAGAGGTCGGGGAAATTCGACATGGGGTTTGGAAAAGAAACCTTATCGAATCAAATTTGAAAAAAAACAAATTTTTATGGGACCGGATCGAGCTAATGCGAAAAGTTGGACTTTATTGGCCAATTTTGCAGATAAAACATTGATTCGAAATGCTGTAGCAGCCTGTATTGGGAGTTTTGCGGGGCAACCATTTACTGCTGGAGCTCAATTTGTCGATTTGGTGTTGAACGGAACCTATTTGGGTAATTATCAGTTGTCCGACCAGATGGAGGTGCGTAAAAAACGTGTAGATATTGACGAGCAAGAAGAAATTCCTGCAGAGGATGCGAATATTACAGGTGGTTATTTTTTGGAAGTAGACGGATTTGCAACATCTGAGCCTGTATATTATAGAACCAGTCGAGGAGTATTGGTAACGGTAAAATCTCCGGATGAGGAAGTGATTGTTTCTCGGCAATTGGAATATATAAAGAACCATATGCAACTTTTTGAAGATGCTTTATTTTCTGCGGATTTCGCAGACCCAGAAAATGGATATCGGCCTTATGTAGACTCGTTGACTTTGGCCAGTTGGTATATTTCGACAGAATTAACTGGGAATGTAGATGGTTTTTGGAGTACGTACATGTATAAGAAAAAAGATGATCCGAAATTTTATTGGGGACCACTATGGGATTATGATATTGCGTTTAATAATTGTAATCGTGTAGGAGATGTTTCCGAGAGCTTGATGTCCGAGAGAGGATTTGGCTCGGATTTGACTCAAAAGTGGATTTTGCAAATGTGGAAAGACCCTTGGTTTGTTCGGTTGATTAACAGGACGTGGAAGGAATATGTGGAGCGTGGAATAGAAAATCATGTTATGAATTATATAGATAGTATCGCAGCAGTAATAGACCGTTCTCAAACTTTGAATTTTCAGAAATGGCCTATCAATCGTCGAGATTATAATGAGATAGTTCTTTTTAGTACTTATCAGGAAGGAGTTGATTATTTGAAATCTTTTTTACATACTCATTGTAATTATTTGACTAGAGTTTTTGAAGAGGCGGAGCGCAATATAAAAGATCCAACACCAGATTTTGTCTTGGATACGAATTATTATTATCGTATATTGAATAAGGGAAGCGGCAATGCTGTTGATGTTTTGGATGGGAGTATTGGGAAGATATGTACATGGTCTCCAGCTCAGGAGCGAGAATCTCAACAGTGGGAAATTCTTCCAGTAGGGGATTATTATCAATTGATTAACCGGGCTAGTGGTTTGGCTTTATATGATAATGCCGAGGAAGATGAGACTGGTTATAGAATAGGTTCGCAGTTAGAACAAAAAAAGTCTTCCAGCACCCAATTTCGTCAGCAGTGGAGCTTTATACCGATAAACACAGAAAACAGCTATGTAATTGTCAATAGGCAAACACAATTGGCGATGAATAATGAAGGTGGGGGAGTGAATAATGGAAATAGCGTATTGAGTTGGACTAACAATGAGGAAAATGGGACGAAGGATACTCGTCAATGGCATATAGAGAAAGATGAAAAAAAGGTAGTAACATCTATAAAATCTACTCGATGTGAAATGCAATATGTCGTGTTGTATAATTCGAGAACAAAACAACTTCATTTCGAATTTAAAGATGCTGTCCGGTTGGACGGCAGTGCTGAAATATATGCAGAGAATGGCAGGCTTATGTTGCAATTTGCAATGACGGATTTTGTCGATTTGTCTCATTTGAGAAAAGGGGTTTATATCCTTAAATGGGTAGAAAAAGATAAGAAGCGTTCTGTAAAACTTTTAATTCGATAATTGAGGGATGTATAACATTCTTTTTTCAATCGAAAAAAACAGGTTCTGACAAATAAGTATAATAATGAGAAATATAGCTTTAGACTTTTTTGAGATTGTAGTAGTTTTATAAATAAGCAAGGTAAGTAGGAATATATTTCCATTTGTGATGAATATAGAAGTTGTTTAAGGAATTTATATTGTGAATGCTTTGTATTTATATAGAAAGTATATTTTGGAGAATATCTATTTTTAATTTACTTTTATAATTGGAAATTATAAAAAATAGATTTTCAACTTATTCCTTTAAAAGGTAAAGGGATTATTATTTCTCTTGTATTTAAACAGGAAGTATCGTAATTGTAATTTTTTCTTTTACAGATATGTACGGTTGGCATTTTTTATGGTAGCGAATGTGTGTTATCATGAATAATATATTGCTAAATAAGGTTTAGGTTGGATAGTAAACCTATAATAGTATGGAGCTGAATTTTGTTCGTATAAAAGATTCTTCTAGCGCTTCTTTTTCTGAAGCTATGGATTTATATCGCGTTAGTTTCCCTATATATGAACAACGTTATTTTAGGAATCAAATGCAGATATTAGAAAAATCTGATTACCATTTTTGTTCTATATATGAGGGCGAAAAATTTGTTGGTATTTTATTATATTGGGAAACTTGTACATCTATTTATATAGAACATTTTGCTATAAAATCTCAATTACGAGGAAAAAATTACGGGTCAGAGGCTTTAAAATTATTGATAAGAGATAGTTCTAAAACTGTTATTTTAGAAATTGATCCTCCAAAAGATGAGATATCTGTACGGAGAAAATATTTTTATGAGAGAGTCGGGTTTGTTTCCAATCCGTATATTCATATACATCCTCCTTATAGGAAATATTTTTCGGGACATAGTTTGATCGTAATGTCCTATCCTTCTTTACTGACTGCTATAATGTATAATGATTTTGTGTCTTATTTAAAGAGTATTTGTATACCTTGATTAATGGACGTTTATTGATGGTCTGTTTGTAATAGATAAATTTCCGAATAAATCATTACGGTTGCGTTCTATTGCTGGTGCTACCCATTCTTCAGGAATAAATTTCCATTCGTTTTTGCATTCAGGAGCAATAGTTCCTTTTTGATGGATATATTGCATTATATCAAAACGAAGATCATTATCAGAAGTTTTGACAATTCGGTCTTTAATTTTTTCTTTGGATATTCCTGCTCCTTTTATAAGCATACCATCGTCTCCATTGGCCCGATATGAATTTATGGCAACTTTATATGTTTTATCAAGGTCGAATGAGGAACCATCGCTCATACTGATAATATTAATTTTATTTCCGTAAGGCTTGGTAACATCGACTGTGTATTTGATTCCCATGGCAGAGTCGAAGTTATAACTGTTGTATAATAATTTTTTATTTATTCCAGTATATTGATTGTCAAATAGTAATAAATCATCTTCAGGGGATTGCATTTGATTGGTCCATAGAGAGTAGGAATGCTCTAAATAACCTTTAATCTCTTTTCCGGTAAGTAATATGGTGTGTAATCTGTTTTCATATTTGTAGAGCTTGAACATGTCACGGAGAAAAATTTTTCCGGCTTTTATTTCAGTATCAAAAAATAATGGTGCTGTAAATGAAATATCGGCTCCGGATATTTTTAGTTGTAATTGGTTTATGAAGTCACAGAAAGCTGATGGCCCGAAATAAGAATCTCTTGTGCTGATAGTTTGGGTTAGGGTTCCAACTGGAGAATTTGAAAATTTTTGTATAGTATCATATGCTGTAATGAATTGAGCCATAAATGCACTATCAATATCGCAGTTGGATGTATTTACTAAAGCTCCGCTAATAGACTTCGAGATTAGAGTATTCCGTTTCTTTTCAATGATAATTTCGGCACGTGCTATGTTTAACCCTTGACTCCCAGGATTTAGCAATAGTACTTTTTCTCCGTTTTTATTGGTTATAGTACGACATAGTGCATTATGGTCATGTCCTAATAAAATAATATCAAATCCGGGTATGTCTCGTGCGATAAGAAATGATGCGTTTTCCTCGAATTTTACGTTTCCGGATTTAGGCTTTTCACCGGAATGAAAAAGACCGATAATAATATCCGCTTTTTCTTTTTCTTTTATTATGGGTAACCATTTGCGAGCAGATTCTTGCATGTCATCGAATTGTAGCCCCGACCATAAGTCTTGGGGAACCCAGTAGGGTATTCTTGGAGTAAGCAATCCTAATACGGCAATTTTGATTCCTTCACGAACAAATATGTGGTAAGGTTTTAAATAAGGATTCCCGGTTGAGGTATTGATTATATTGGCTCCTAAGTATGGAAATTTACATTGTGCAAAGTAGCGATCATATACCGAGTGTCCTGTTTCTATATCATGATTACCGGGTACGGCAGCATCATAATCCATATAATTGAGAATACGAGCACCCAGATGTGGAGATACTGTATCTATAAAGTTGTAGTAATATGAGGTGGGTTGTCCCTGTAAAAAGTCTCCGGCATCGAAAAGTAACAAGTTTTTTCCATATATGTCCCTTTGCTGCTGTATATAAGTTTCTATTCTGGCAAGACTACCTTTTCCCGGAGTATCATTTAAAAAATCATATGGAAAATAATTCCCATGAATGTCACTGGTTTCGATTATTTTAAGTTTTATTCCTTTAGCAGAAAGTAAGTGGATACAGAAAGAAAAGAATATAATTGAGAATATAATTTTGAACTTTTTCATAGTTATAGAAGTTTTTAATAGTAAGCGATATCAGTCAAAACTTATTTGAGCTTATGAAAATATTTTTAAACTATATAGGCTATTTTTATTTTTCTCTAATGGCAAATTAATATAATAGTGTTTAGAAGAGAATAAATCAAACTTAAATTGCAGTTTCATACAATAATAATTTAAAATAAGCTCGTACAAATATAAATATTTTATATATATGATTGGATTATAAATTATTGAAAATTTATGATTATGCAGAATATTTATTTTTGAAGTATTTAATTTTGCTTTACTTTTATAACCCAAAACTACATAAATAATATATGCTAAAATTTAAACCTATTTCATTAGAAGACAGAGATATAATAACTTCTTTTACGCTGAAAGGAGTGTATCGCAATTGTGATTTTTCCTTTGCTAATATGTGTAGTTGGCAATTTTTGTATGGTAGTGAATATGTTATGATAAATAATATGTTGCTGATAAGATTTTGGTTGGAAGATAATCGTCCGGCTTATATGTTACCTTTAGGAAAAGGAGATTTATCCGAAGCGATAAAACTATTAGAAAAAGATGCAAAGGATATGGGGCATACTTTGTGTTTACTTGGAGTTACATCAGATGCTGTTTTATATTTGGAGAAGCTTTTTCCCGGGGAATTTCGTTTTATACAGGAAAGAGATTATTATGATTATATTTATTTGAGAGAAAATCTCGTTGGATTGGTAGGGAAGAAGTACCAGTCTAAGAGAAATCATATAAATAGATTCAGACAGGAGTATGATAATTATCGTTATACTTCGATAACTCAGGATATGATTGCACAATGTTTGGAATTAGAAGCAAAATGGTGCATAGATAACGATTGTGCCGAAAATGAGGATTTGCTGAACGAACGTCGTTCAATGACATTTGCACTTGAACATATGGATGAGTTAGGCATATTAGGAGGCGCTATTTGGATTGGCAATGAGATTGAAGCATTTACATTTGGTGCACCTATAACATCGGATACATTTGGAGTACATGTAGAGAAAGCGAATACGGAAATAGATGGAATATATGCTGTTATTAATCAGGAGTTTGCTCGACATATTCCTGATAATTATTTATATGTAAATCGAGAAGAAGATTTGGGTATTCCAGGGCTTCGTAAAGCCAAGTTATCATACCACCCGACTATTTTGCTCGAAAAAAATGCAGCTATACGGTGTAAACAGGACTGAGTGTATATAAATTTAATGTATAAAATTGTTAATGAATGCGATAAAAGAAAAGGTCCGAGATTTATGGCAGAATTGTTTTGATGATTCGGAAGATTTTATGAATCTGTATTTTTCGACTAAATATAGTGATGAAAATACATTGGTAAAAGTAGAAGGAGGCTTGGTCTTATCTGCGTTACAAATGTTACCATATACAATGACATGTTGGGGGAAAGAAGTTCGGACATCTTATATTTCTGGGGCTTCTACACGACTCGAGTATAGAGGGAGGGGGTTGATGAAAACTTTACTGTCAGAATCTTTTCAAGTGATGCGTAATAGAAAAATACCACTTTCTATTCTAATACCTGCAGAAGACTGGCTATACGAATATTATCAGCGAATGGGATATGTTTCAGTTTTTCGTAGAATAGAGGATATATATACAGATTTACCAGCATTTCTGCCTGTATATGAAGAGCATACGGTAGATGAGCTGTTTACTTATTTTTCTACTCACATGAGGGAGAGAGCTTGCTGTGTACAGCATTCGTTTGATGATTTCAAAGTGATTTTAGAGGATTTTAGATTGGCAGGAGGAAAGGTTGTATCCATTTCTGGTTTGAACAATGATATTCGAGGAATGGCGTTTGCTGTTCCTTGGTCGGGACGAGTTATAGTAAAGGAATGGATTTATGATGATGAAGAAGCAAAACTTGAGCTATTATGTACTGTGGGGGGTATTTTCCCAAATATGGAGATACACTGTTTTTCGCCTGTAACAAAGGATTCAAGCGTATCGTATGTAATGGGGATGTTGCGTATTATAGATGTATATAGCTTATTGTCTTTTTATGCATCGTCACATCCGAAGGCATCTTTTTGTTATCGAATAAAAGATGCGTTTGTTTCTGAAAATAATGGTTTATTTACGGTAAATAATGGTATTTGTATACACCAACCTGCTTTATCATATAACTCTGTCAAAGAGATAAATGTATTTGATTTAGCTAACTTGTTATTCGGTCAGTCTGGTGAGATAAACTCGGGATTAATTCCCTATATGAGCTTGATGCTGGAATGAGTTGAATCTTTTTATTAGTAAATCAGCATATTACAGTATTTAGGATGTTCTGAAGATGTGTGACAGAAGCTACGATAATATTGGCTCCTGCCTCATATAGTTCTTTTTCAGACCCATATCCGTATAATACACCTATAGATTGTATATTGTTTGCTTGAGCGCCTTCTATATCATGTTTGCGGTCACCAATCATGATTACATCTGAAGGATTATCAATTTTGTTGGATTTCAAGACGTATCGTATCACATCTGTTTTAGTCGAACGTTTTCCATCCAAGGTGGCTCCTCCTATAAATGAAAAGTAATGAGACAGATTAAAATAGTCTAATATTTGACGTGCAAAAATTTCAGGTTTTGAGGTTGCCAGCATCAATTTGCGTCCGGACTTTTTTTGTTGTGCTAAGAGTGCAGGTATGCCATCGTATACTTGATTTTCGAAAATACCTCTTTTTGAAAAATATTCTCTATATTTTATTAATGCTATTTCTGCTTGTTCATTAGAAAAGCCATAAAATTCACGGAAAGAATCTTTTAGAGGAGGACCGATAAAAGTACACAACTGATGAAGATCATTTTCTTCAATGCCAAATGATGCAAGAGCGTATTGGACAGAGTGGGTAATGCCTATCATTGGGTCAGTTAATGTCCCGTCTAAGTCAAAAAATAAATATAGCTTTTTCATAAGTTTTTATCTGAAAATGCAAAGTTATTTTAAATTCTCTTTTTACCTCTATTGAGAGGTATATAAAATAAATTTCATGTAAATATCATATAATTAATGGATTATTTTTTTAGCCTTTATTTAGAATCAAAAAAGTATGGCAACATATTGCATAATTCAAAAAATGAATATATCTTTGCATCGCAATTGAAAAATGGTGAATGTAGTTCAGTTGGTTAGAACGTCGGATTGTGGTTCCGAAGGTCGTGGGTTCGAGCCCCATCTTTCACCCCCCCTTTCCTTTAAAAGAGATTTACTTGGAATGAATCTCTTTTTTATTGATTAAATTCCTATATCGCGTCAGTTGATTTTGAAGACGGATAGATTCCAAATATAATAAATACCCTATCCTTAAAGATAAAAGATAGGGTATAAATAGGAAAATCTGATGTTTTATTTTAAAAATGGTAAGCTGCGGCTATTCCAAAGTTCCAGAATCCTGGGTCAAAAAAGCCTTCACTATGCCCACTGGTAACAACCCCGATAACTGGACGATAATTTATATCGAGGGAAATAGGTACTTTTTTAAATTGACATCCGAAAGCACATGAACCCGCGATGCCAATTAATACACCTGAGTCGTCAAAATCATAAATACCAAGTGCTCCTCCGACTCCCGCGTTCAGATACCATTCGCAAGTTTTGGGAGTCCAATTCCATTGACAACAGCGCCAATTATAGATGCCTGTTACAGACAATCCGTTATAGTCAGGTATAGCAAGAGTAAATTGAAGAAAGTTTTTTGCACTTAAATCTCTTTGATAGAGCAATTCTGCACCAGCACCTAACCGCAATCCTATTGCATTCTTTTGTGCATTAGTAAGTCCTAAAGAAGCAAAGCAGATAAATGTGATAAAAATTAATCTTTTCATAATTATATGGAATTAAAAATCTATATCATTATTTATCTCAAATATAGCAAAAACTTTCTATGCTTTTTTAGTTTTAAAGGAATAAATATATCTTATTTTAAATCTGATGCTTTTTGTTTATTGTAATAAATGATTCTTATTTGTTTAGATTCAATTCAACAGGTTCAATTTTATCTTGGGCAGCAATGTATTTAAATAAGCCGGAGTCTGTTCCTATCCATATGTCTCCATTTGAATCGGAAGATAAGCAATGAACTGATCCATCTATTTTGCTATGTGTATAAGTAATAAAATTGTTCCCGTCATATTTATAAATTTTTTGATATGTACATAGCCATTTATTATTATACTTACTCTATAGCAATGTCAGAAAACATTATAATCTGATTGTTAGAATCTACATTTGGGTAATCAGACTCTGGTAATTTAAATACGAGAGATTCACCATTTGTCGGATTGTAACTTTCGAGTGAAAATGAATTTTCACAAATAATCCAAAAAATCCCTTGTTTATCTATTTCTATATCCTTTATGCCGATGCTAGAAATATTTACAGGAGTGATTCCTTTTGTTATGTTTGATAAGGGCAATTTTGCTAAGGACCAAGTGCCTTTAACATCTTTTTCTTCACAAAAGCCACCAAGCCATAAAGTTTGGTCTTTATCTATGTAAATTGTATTAAGAAAGGCATATATATAAGTAGAAGTCAAGTTATATCGTTTCCAGATTGTCCCGTCAAATTGAACTAAGTCAGTCCCTCCTATGAGGCCGGCCCATATGTCCCCATTTTTCCCGATATATAGATGGTTGCACACCGTGTTATCACGTAATTCTGAATTATCTTTGTTGTAAAACGAACATTGTTTTCCATTAAATTTGATAATTCCATGAAATGGCGAAATACCCCATATATTTCCTTCTTCATCTTTAGACAAATTGGTCAATACTGGAGGTATACCGTTATCCTGTTCTGTATATAATATAGTAGCTGTATTTTGTTTTTGATATTTAATAAGTCCTGTAGAGGAAGAAATCCATAAGTATTCACCATCATCCAATAGGTCATCTACAATAATTGATTGCGATGAAAGATATGTTGAGAAGTGCATACTTATCAATGTTATTAGGAGTTGGAGTATTCTTTTTCTTTTCATTTTATTTATTTTATAATTTCTTATTTTTTCACTTGAATTTTATGATGGTAAATTGAAGTATTCTCTTCTATGCAGAGAACATAATATCCTTTTGTTGTAATACCTAATGTAGATAGTTCTATTGTAACAGATTTTTTTCCAAAGTTTTCGATATGTTTTCCTAAAAATTGACCGGACATGTCATAAGCTTTAACTTGAAGTATATTTTCTCCAGTTATTGTGATTTGATGGGTTGAGGGATTTGGGTATATTTTATGTTCTGAATTTGTAGTAAAATATTCTTCCCCCGATAACAGAAAGTCTATTTTTTGGATATTATCTATTGACGGATTATAGCAAAACAACTTGTTATCGGCCAATATCCAAATGTACCCATTTTCATCTGGGACCAAATCACGGATTGTCTGTGTCAGTTCAGGATGACTATAAGTGGTAAATTGCTTTCCATCATATCTTGTTAATGTACCGTCGATATTACCCAACCATTTGTGATTATAAGTATCTATTACTAAACTATAATGGTTTCCAGGTCCAGAGTCTTTAATATAGGAAAAATGTTGACGGTCAAATTTTATTAAGAGGAGATTTTGGTTGTAGTTAGTGGACATCCATAGGTTTCCCTCAGAATCTTCATCTATTGCGGTAATGGATAGCCATTGCAATTCTTTGTAAGTTATTATCCCTCCAGTTTTCGTAAAACGCCCAAAAGTCCATCTCCAAGGAGGTGATATTTCATTATATCCACTAAACCAGGTGATGCCCTCTTTGTCTTCTAACATGGAAAGAATGGAAACGGAGCTTCCGACTGTATTGAAGTTCCATTTATTGAAACCTAAATCGTCAAATTGGATTAAGAAGGCGTTATTGGTTTCAAAGAGTAATCCCATCCATTTGCCGTTATTTTTTCCTACAAGAAATGAGTTGTTTACCCAGCTGTGTTTTTCCTTCCGGTTGAGCCCTTTTATTGTGTATGGAGTTGCATTTTGTCCATCAAATGTATAGATTTCTCCATATTTTTTCATAATCCATATTTTCCCAGATTTGTCTTTACCTAAAGAACCTCCTGGGGCATTATAAGTTAGTAATTCTCCTGTATTTTTGTTGTATTTGTTTAACTGATCGTTGATACTTAGCCAAAGGAATTCTCCATCGTTGAGTAATTGACAGGCCTTTCGTTGTGAAATAATAATTTCAGGAAATAGAAATAGCATTGAAACTAAAACTATTATAATTTTTAGGGGGACCATTGAAGTTCTCATGGCTAGTCTGATTTTATTATTTAATAATAATTTTTTTGATATTTATCCGATTATTCACTATGTAACGAACAAGAGATATATTCCAGGTTGTATATTTTCATAATTCCATTCTTGTTGATTTACCTGGGAATTTGTTGTTCTTCCATTGTAGATAGTCGCTATTTTATTTCCATTTAAATCATAAATATCAACGATTACGAAACTGTTTGGTTCTGGACGAATGTCAATACTTAATAATGAGTTTGTAATGTTATTTTCTCATGATATTAGGTATTTGAAAAGTGATTATAAGTTAATACAAAGATAACATTTTTTATTAAAAAAGAATAGCTGAAACTATTTTTTTAGTTTGTTTTTTAGATAATAAGTAAAAGTGTAATTGGTATTCTGTGTTTTATGGAAATAAAAAAGGAGAAAGTTTAAATTTCTCCTTTTATTTTGTGGAGCATAGCGGACTCGAACCGCTCACCTCAACACTGCCAGTGTTGCGCTCTAGCCAGATGAGCTAATGCCCCTTATATTTTTGCAGTGCAAAGATATAATGATTTTTGTAAAAGGCAACGAAATCGAGAAGTTTTTTTTACATTTGTCGTATGGTACATATTGTGCCTTGTAAGAAGGATTGTAAGTATGATTATATTTAATACAACATATCATGTGGATGATGAGCTGGAGGCCTCTTTTATAGCTTGGTTAAAAGAGAATTATATTCCGATGGCTCTACGAAGGGAGGAACTTAGTGAACCCCAATTGTGTCGAGTAATGACCACGGGAGAAGAGGATGGTAGTAGCCTTTCTCTTCAGTTCCATGTACAGGATACAGAGGCTTTATCTTTGTGGTATAAAGAGATGGGAGTGGAATTGACAGAGGCTTTGGTATCTCGTTTTGGAGATAGGGTTGTGGGTTTTAATACACTACTCGAGGTGATAGACTGATAGATGAAAGAGAGAATTATAATAGGAATCGATCCGGGAACGAATGTAATGGGATACGGCATATTACAGGTTTTGGATAATAAGCCTCAATTGATGGCTATGGGGGTATTGCAGTTGAGTAAGTTTGAGAATCATTATATGCGTTTACATCGTATATTTGAGCGAGTGCAGGGACTTATTGACCAGTATCATCCTGACGAGATGGCCATAGAAGCTCCATTTTTTGGGAAAAATGTGCAGTCGATGTTGAAGTTAGGACGAGCTCAAGGGGTGGCGATGGCAGCAGCTCTTTCTCGTGATGTCCCTATCGCAGAATATGCTCCTTTGAAGATAAAGATGTCTATTACCGGTAATGGTAGTGCATCAAAAGAACAAGTCGCAGATATGTTGAAACGGATGTTGCATATTTCAGAAGAGAATATGCTACCACAGTTGGATGCAACAGATGGATTAGCGGCAGCTTTATGTCATTTTTTTCAAACAAACCGTCCGCAGACAGAAAAGACATATACTAGTTGGAAAGATTTTATGGCGAAAAATCCGTCAAAGGTGAAAAAGTAGGTAAAAATTTTGGTCAGTATTTATTAGAGAATGAAAAGTATAACAGAATTACTGAATGATCGGATTTTGATTCTGGATGGTGCAATGGGCACTATGATACAGCGTTATGGGCTAACAGAACAAGATTATCGCGGAGATCTTTTTATGGATACTCCCGGACAACTGAAGGGAAATAATGATTTGCTGTGTCTTACTCGGCCTGGGGTGATCAAAGAGATACATCGAGAGTATCTGGATGCCGGGGCAGATATTATAGAAACCAATACATTTAATGCGACTTCTGTTTCTATGGCAGATTATGGCATGCAGAAGTATGTTTATGATATAAATTGGGCTGCAGCGCGACTGGCACGAGAGATTGCAGATGAATATACTCAAGCCCAACCGGAAAAGCCGCGTTTTGTAGCTGGTTCGGTGGGTCCTACCAATAAAACTTGTTCGATGTCTCCAGATGTAAATAATCCAGCGTTTAGGGCATTGACATATGATGAACTGGTAGCAGCTTATAAAGAACAGATGACTGCACTTCTTTTGGGAGGAGTTGATGCATTATTGATAGAAACTATATTTGATACATTAAATGCTAAAGCTGCTATTTATGCTGCAGAATTGGCGATGGAACAGACAGATACGCAGGTTCCTGTAATGTTGTCAGTTACATTATCTGATGTGGGAGGACGTACGCTCTCAGGACAGACATTAGAGGCTTTTATAACGTCAGTGCAACATGCTAATTTATTATCGGTCGGGTTGAATTGTTCGTTTGGAGCCCATGATATGAAACCTTTTTTGAAGCAGATTTCATCTATAGCTCCTTATTATGTAAGTGCTTATCCTAATGCAGGCTTGCCTAATCGATTTGGGGAATATGATGAGACTCCGGAAATGATGGCAGCTCAAGTGAAAGAGTTTATTGATGAACGTTTGGTGAATATTATCGGTGGTTGTTGTGGCACGACACCAGCTCATATTGCACAGTATAGTACATTACTTGCAGGAGCAGAGGTACGTCGTCCGGTAAAATCTCCTGATTGTTTATGGTTGTCGGGGTTGGAACGATTAGAAGTACGTCCTGAAAACAATTTTATAAACGTGGGAGAACGGTGCAATGTTGCCGGATCACGTAAGTTTTTACGTTTGATAAATGAAAAAAAATATGATGAGGCTCTTGAAATAGCACGTACCCAAGTGGAGAATGGTGCTCAGATTATAGATATTAATATGGATGATGCTATGCTTGATGCAAAGTCTGAAATGATTACATTTTTGAATTTGATAGCATCAGAGCCTGAAATTTCGAAAGTCCCTTTAATGATAGATTCTTCCAAGTGGGACGTTATAGAAGCTGGACTGAAATGTGTCCAGGGGAAGTCTATAGTTAATTCTATAAGTTTGAAAGAGGGAGAAGAGGTATTCCTTTCCCATGCCCGCCAAGTTAGGCGGTTAGGGGCAGCTGTCGTTGTTATGGCTTTTGATGAAAAGGGACAAGCTGATACGTTTGCTCGAAAAATCGAAGTTTGTGAAAGGGCTTATCGTTTGTTAGTAGATGTGGCTGGATTTAATCCACAAGATATAATCTTTGATCCTAATGTTTTGGCAATAGCAACAGGAATAGAAGAACATGTAAATTATGCAGTAGATTTTATTGAAGCCACAGAGTGGATTAAGAAAAATCTTCCGGGTGCACGAGTGAGCGGAGGTATCAGCAATTTGTCTTTTGCATTTCGTGGAAATAATTATATCCGAGAGGCTATGCATGCAGTTTTTCTTTATCATGCTATTGGTCGAGGATTGGACATGGGAATTGTAAATCCGGCTGCGACTGTTACTTATAGTGATATTGCACAAGATGTATTGACTGTAATCGAAGATGTGGTATTGAATCGTACTCCTGATGCGACGGAACGTTTGATTGAGTTGGCTGATAAGTTAAAAGGGGAATACGAAGGGAAGAAGGAGGAAAAAGTTGATATACGTACCGGTATGTCTTTAGATGAGCGGCTCGAATATGCTTTAATCAAAGGTGTATCTGAAGGGTTGGAGGCTGATCTTGCAGAAGCTATAAAAGTATATGGCAAAGCTGTGAAAGTGATAGATGGTCCTTTGATGAGTGGAATGGACAAAGTTGGTGTGTTGTTTGGTTCTGGTAAAATGTTTTTGCCTCAAGTTGTAAAGACGGCTCGAACAATGAAAAAAGCTGTTGCAATATTGCAACCATATATAAAAGCAGAAAAAGGAAAGAACACGGAATCTTTAAAAGCTGGAAAATTTTTGTTAGCGACAGTAAAAGGTGATGTGCATGATATAGGTAAAAATATTGCTGGAGTTGTACTTGCTTGTAATAATTATGAAATTATAGATATGGGGGTGATGGTTCCTACTGAAGAAATTGTACGTAAAGCCATAGAGGAAGATGTCGATTATATTGGTTTGAGCGGATTGATAACGCCCTCTCTTGAGGAAATGTGCCATGTAGCCGAGGAGATGGAGAAAGCTGGACTAAAGATACCGTTGATGATAAGTGGTGCAACCACATCAAAATTGCATACAGCGGTAAAAATAGCTCCATGTTATAGCGGACCAGTAATACATGTGAAAGATGCATCGCAAGACCCTTTGGTTGCAGCACAATTGGCAGGAGAGACAACACGGAATGTTTATTTAGAGAAACTGTGGGAAGAACAAGAAGCTTTGCGGCAGTCGATAGGGGAAAAAGTCAGTTTAGTATCGTTATGTAAATCTCAGGAACGTCGTATCTATATTGATTGGGATAGTTATATTCCCGTGGAGCCATTCGGTCCTGGGGAGTTGACACAGTGTCACTTTTCTATTGCGGAAGTACGGAGATATATTAATTGGATTTATTTTTTCAATACTTGGAAAATTGGAGGGAAATATGCTTCAATAACTGCTATCGATGAGTGTAGCCATTGTAAGACTACATGGTTGTCATCGTTTTCTGAAGAAGAGAGACCAAGAGCTATAGAGGCTATGCAATTATATAAGGAAGCCAATGATATGCTTGATAAATTAGAAGCTTTAGGAGATGTAAAGATAGAAGCTATATTTGGCGTTTTTGCTGCTAATTCTCGGGAAAATGCAATTGTCTTGCACAAAGGAAATGAGCTTATTGAGATTCCATGCTTGCGTCAGCAAATAGAGAAAAAAGATGTGGATACACCTTACTATTCATTGGCAGATTTTGTAATGCCGGAAGATAAGATGCGTATGGACTATGTAGGGGCATTTGCTGTCACGTCTGGACAAGTTATAGAAAGGATGATTAGACATTATCAAGAAATTGATGATAATTATAATGCTTTGTTGTTGCAATCTTTGTCAGACCGATTGGCAGAGGCTGCTACAGAATTGCTACATTATCGAGTAAGAAAAGAATATTGGGGATATGTCCCTGAAGAAAATTTATCGATGAAGGATTTATTGCAAGAACATTATCAGGGTATACGTCCGGCAGTGGGCTATCCTTCACTTCCGGATCAGTCGTTGAGTTTTGTTTTGAAAGATCTTGTAGATTTTGAAAGAGTAGGAATTTCTTTGACTGAAAATGGAGCGATGAGGCCAAATTCTACAATCTCAGGATTGATGATTGCTCATCCTCAATCGACTTATTTTTTGATAGGGAAAATTGATGATGAACAACGTGCTTGGTATTGTCGGTTGCGTAACATGACTGTTGAGGAATCTTACAAATGGTTGTCTGTATAAATTTTGTTTTGAGGATAGAGTTATAAGAGCCTTTTATTTGTTTTTATAAAGGTAGCTTGGTTATTTTTTTAATATAGACAGATTCTTGATTTTATTGTAAGTTCATCTACGAAGATATTCCTTGATTGTTTAAATATAATATTTCTCTGTTTTTGTTTCTTTGGCATATTGATGAGTTTCTCCATTTTTGAGTTCAAATATGGTTATTCTGAATGTTGAGTTTGGAAGTGTAAAGAATGAAAGGTTATGTAATAAAGATAACAGTTCTTATGATATTGTTTTTTGTTTTTTATTGAGAAATTATATATTCTTTATTAAAGTAGAGTGCGATATTTTGATTTATCCAATGATTTTTATCGTTGGTAATATCGGTAATAAATAATAAGGGAGGTTTTACAGATAATGGTTTTACTATGATTTCTTTATCAGAATTTTGATAGAGAAGATAACGTTCTTTCATCTCTTTACCATATTGTTTGGCATCTCCATTTTGTAGAATTTCTACTGCATTATGAGTTGATGATGCAGAACGGAAAAGTGTAGAACCCAATGCAATTGTAATTGTCAGATATGCTAGTACTGGATATTTATTAATGAATACTTTCATTTTGTTTATCCAAATACTATTGCAAAATGTTGTGGTTCTACGACAGAAGTAGCCACAATAATAAAACAAGTTGATTAGCAATAACCAGAAAAAACTGTATTTTATAATATTGACCAGACGACCAGGCCCTTCATTGTTCATAGCGAAGAAGGGAGGAGTATACATAGCACAATAAATTCCGAAAGAGATAATGGAAATGAGAAGGGGGTATTTGAATTGAAAGGATGATTTTTTTGCTGTTTGATATACAAAAGGTGATAATATTAAGAAAACAATAAGTTCGGGAATTTTTATCCAGTGTATTAGATTTTTTCCCCCTGTAAAGATAGATTTAATGATTGCAATAATAGGGTTTGGTGTATCGGTATAATTGGCTTGCCTTATTTCATTGCCTGGAGCTATAATGTTGATACATAATCCTATTGTAAGGAATAGAACAGATAGATATGCAGCAGTAGGAATCTTCTTTTTATGAATGAATGCAAATATAGAGGCCGTAATAATTATTAAAGGAAGAGTCAGGCCTGTCGAAAAATTACCTCCACCGATAAAAAGAGATAAGAATATACATATAATATTATAAATTAATTTGTGATTTGCAAGAGAAGATTTTAAAATGCATCCTAAAAGAATAAGGGAGCATGCAAAATAAAATCCATAAAAAATGCTGCCGTTGTACCAATAAAAAGCTTCTACTCCATTGACAGGGAACAAAAGAGTAGGTATAAGCAGACATGCACAGACTGTAAGATATATATATCGAGATCCATTGCAGATATCCATAATTAGTATCTTTAAAAACCATAAATAAGATAGTATTAAGGAGGTTATAATAATGAAAGGTACCCAGGTGTATGCATGTACCCCGAAAAGGGAGGGTTGTAAAGCCATAAGGAAAATAGCACTATATGTCCCTTGCCAGTGGTAATATTTTTCTTTAACCATTTCACAGGCTTCTTGTAGAACCGGGATCAAGGAATGAGTTTTTTCCCAAGCTTGGTGAGTGTTGATACTGAAACTGTAATCATCTGCAGCTGGGTAATTGTACGGAGCAATCATAAATAAAGGTATGATAGCACATAATACTATAAACCAGCAAATTATAGTAATTATTTTTGTTGATATGTTATTATTGGGAATTGATATTTCCGATTGCCTTGTTTCCATAAAGCAAAATTAGTAAAAAACAAATATAGGTAAAGAACTTTTTAAATCTTAATTTGTTATAATAAATATCTAAAGAAATGGATAATGGGTATTAAGAAACTTTTTATAGTGCTATATCTGTTGATTCCGGTTTCTCTTGCTGCCGGAAGTTTAACTGATAAAATAATTAACAATTTGTATAAAATTAAAAATTATCGGGGAATAGCCGATTTTTATGTGACTTTGCCTATGACTGATGAAGATGTACATTATCGTCTTTATATGTCAAGTCGGGTATCTGAAAACGATACATTATGTCCATATGACTATTTTATAGAAGTAGAGTCTGATACACATCCGACACTTTCCGGGAGTTTTATGACTTATTTTGATGGGAATTATTTCAGTTTTGGCAATGGTCGTCTTCGTGAATATCATGTCGATGAAAATGCAGTACCTTTTACTTCTCGCCTTTCAGGAAATCATTTGATTTCGGGAGTACATCGTTCAGGATTATTTCCAGGAGAATTACCCCAAGAGCTTGCTTTCCGGTTGGAAACCTTTAAATCTAATCCAACTGCAAAAATTACAGAATATCCAGATACGATTGTTGATGGAAGGAGAGTAGATGCATTAGCGATAGAAGAATGGGGGAGTGGAGAATTAATGCGTTCTTTATTTATAACATTTGATATTGATACTGGGTTGCCGATAAATAAAGAAATTGAAAATAATCCAGGTCATATAGGTTCACAAACAGTGGTAACACACTATTTTGATAATCAGATAAATATAGATTTTCCTTCTGATTTTTTTTCTGAAGAACGATTGTTAAGAGAGAAATCTGAGATAATGCAATTGTATCGAAATAGTAATTATCGGGCAGAAAGTTTAAAAGGTAAAGAATCTCCTTTTTTTTCATTACCTTTAGCGTCTGGTAATGGTCGATTTGATTTGGAAAATTGCAAAGGGAAATCTGTAGTATTAGCATTTGTGGATACGGAAGGTAGCTTTTGTAATGATGTATTGGCTATTGCCAAAAAATTAAAAGATACTGATATATGTTGGGTGACGTTATATAGGGAATCGTTGGTAGATGAGGATTTACGAGAAAAATTAAACGGTCCAGGTATCGTTGTGTCAAATGCAGCATCTGTTGCAATGAGATATGGAGTCGTAGGGTATCCGACAGTTTTTGTTGTGAATAAGGTGGGAATAGTTACTGATATATATATAGGGTATTCACCTGAATTGAGAGATGAGTTGGAATCGGCAATAATGCAATAATATAATTAATAAAATTTAAAGTATGGCAAAAATAACATTCAAAGGAAGTCCTGTTTCTACCAATGGGGATTTGCCTAAAGTAGGGAGTAAAGCTCCATGTTTTAATTTGGTAAAATCTGATTTGAGCGAATTGAACTGTTGTGATTTAAAAGGAAAACGCTTGGTATTGAATATCTTTCCTAGTCTTGATACATCGGTTTGCGCAACGTCAGTGCGTAAATTTAATGAATTAGCATCGAAAATGGATAATACATTGGTCATAGCAGTTTCTAAAGATTTGCCTTTTGCTCAAAGTCGATTTTGTACGACGGAAGGAATAGAAAATGTGATTCCTGCTTCAGCTTTTCGTGCTACCAATTTTTCTCAATTGTATGGTGTTGAAATGATTAATGGTCCGTTGGCCGGGTTGTTGGCCCGTGCGGTTGTTGTTATTGATGAAGATTTCAATATCATTTATGAAGAACTTGTTCCAGAAATTGCTCAGGAACCTGATTATGATGCGGTAATAGAAGTGTTGAAGAAAAAATAAATCTCTGAGTATATTTTATATACGATTGCCCTGATGACAGTTTTACAAAAAGTTATCAGGGCAATTATTTTTAGAATAGGATGAATCGATTTTAAAAAGGAGTCTCATTATTATTACCTCCGGACAGAAAATCTGGGATATTGTTGTTTCCAGGCTGGAAGCCTATATCGGGAGGAATATTGTCTGTTGTAATGCCCGAAACAAAAGTATCTCCGATTTCGGTGTCGTCAGTAATGTTTTGGAACCGCGCATATTCACCTTTGAATCTTAACCGTATATTTCCTGTTGCTCCATTACGGTGTTTTGCGATAATAATTTCTGCCAAACCTAACAGGGAATGCCCACTTTCGTCCTCGACTATTTTGTAATATTCCGGTCTGTGGATAAAACAAACCATATCCGCATCTTGTTCGATAGCTCCCGATTCACGTAAGTCTGACAGTTGAGGTCTTTTATCTTTGTCTTGCCGATTTTCGACGCTACGATTCAATTGGGACAGAGCGATAATAGGTATGTTCAATTCTTTAGCGAGCCCTTTTAATGATCGGGATATGGTACTGATTTCTTGCTCACGGCTGCCGAAACTCATTCCGCTGGCATTCATTAGCTGCAAATAGTCAATAATGATGATTTTTATCCCATGTTCACGAACCAGGCGGCGGGCTTTTGTCCGAAGTTCAAATACAGATAGGCTGGGAGTATCGTCTATATAGATGGGCGCACTATACAAATCCTTTATTTTGGTCATCAATTGTTCCCATTCATAGGGAGCCAGCTGCCCACTTTTTATTTTTTCACCTGGAATTTCACATGTGTTTACAATGAGACGATTTACCAGCTGTACATTTGACATTTCAAGAGAGAATAAAGCAACCGGTGTATTGTAATTTAGTGCCATGTTTTTTGCCATGGATAATACGAATGCGGTTTTCCCCATAGCCGGACGTGCAGCAATGATTACCAAGTCAGAGTTTTGCCAGCCGGATGTCATTTTATCTAAATCGTGGAAACCTGTTTGTAAGCCACTGAGTCCGTCTTTCCGGTTCGATGCTATTTCCAGTAATTTTATGGCTTCCTCAATAACAGGGTCAATTTGGGTGACATCTTTTTTTACATTACGCTGGGAAATTTCAAAAAGTTTACCTTCTGCTTCTTGCATCAGGTCATCTACATCATTGGTTTCATCAAAAGCTTTGGTCTGTATTTCACTGGAAAATCGTATTAATTCTCGTGCTAAATACTTTTGAGCAATAATACGTGCGTGAAATTCTATGTTTGCAGCAGATGCAACACGACCAGTTAGTTCTGTAATGACAAATTCTCCTCCGACTTCATCTAATTCACCTCTCCTTCTTAATTGTTCGGTTACTGTTAGCATATCAACCGGTTTTTGTTGTAGTGCTAAATCTACAATAGCCGAATAGATAAGTTGGTGGGTATGTTCGTAGAAACATTCAGGTTTGAGTATATCACTGACTATTGAGTAGGCATCTTTTTCGAGCATTAAAGCTCCTAATACAGCCTCTTCAAGCTCTTTAGCCTGAGGAGGCAGTTTGCCTAACTCGTTGATTGGAGTGGCCGTTTTTTGAGATCTGTAGTTTCGTCTTTGTTCCATTTAGGAATTCAAGTTATAAAAATATTACAAACGTAAGGAAAGTTTTGATACTTGCAAAGTTAAAAAAAACATTCATATCTGTTGATAGTTGTTTTCTGCTTTTGTTCGATTAACTTTGTGGAAAATAAAAAGGATAAGACCGATAGTTAGGATTTTATTTGTTTATAGTAATTTGTTCGTTAAATGTAAATTATGGTTGTTTTTCCAAATGCAAAGATTAATCTTGGGCTTAATATTATATCAAAACGCCCGGATAACTATCACAATATAGAGACTCTGTTTTATCCAATAGGATTAAGTGATATATTAGAAGTGGTACCGATATCAGCATCCGTCGAAAGAAATTTGATAAGTCTTTCTGGTATTGTTGTTGATGGAGATCCGAAAGATAATCTGGTGATGAAGGCTTATCATTTATTGGCTGAACGGTTTGATATGCCGGCTGTTCAGATCTATTTGGATAAGAACATTCCGTTTGGTGCAGGTTTGGGAGGAGGATCATCTGATGCCGCGTTTATGTTACGTTTACTTCGGGATAAATTTGATTTGCCGGTAGAGAATGAGGAGTTACTTTCTTTGGCTGTAAAATTAGGAGCTGATTGTCCGTTCTTTTTGTTAAATTGTCCAATGATGGCAAGAGGCATTGGAAATGAATTTGAACAGGTTGATTTTTCTTTATTTGGAAAATTTATTGTATTGATAAAGCCTCCAGTGAAAGTTTCGACTCCCGAAGCTTATGCTTTGGTTAAACCTAATCGACCAGAAGTTTCTATTCCAGAAATTTTGAAAATGCCGATAAAGGAGTGGAAAGACCTTTTGAAAAATGATTTTGAGGAAAGTGTATTTTATCGTTATCCTGTGATACGTACAATAAAAGAAAGACTTTATTTTAAGGGAGCAGTATATGCATCCATGTCCGGGTCTGGCTCGTCTGTTTTTGGAATATTTGATCATCCGGTTGATGTAAAAGATGATTTTCCTACATGTTTTGTATGGCAGGGAAATTGTGGGTATTGATATATGCCTATGTATCTTTAAGGAACTGTATAAGCATTCAATCATTCCGGATTTTAGTGAACGTTTACTTTATATTGCTTGTTATAAGTTATAACGGATTATAACTTATATATAGTGAATTATGTTGAGCAAAAGAGTCAAGGATGTGCTAAATGCACAAATTAATGCAGAGATATGGTCTGCCCATTTCTATTTATCGATGTCTTTGTATTTTGGAGGAGAGGGATATCGAGGTTTTTCTCGATGGATGAAAAAACAATATAGAGAGGACATGACACATGCCATGCAGATGATGGACTATATGATTGAGCAAGGAGATCGGGTCATATTGCAAGATATAACTGGGATACCTACAGTATTTGAAGATATTGTAACAACTTTTGAGCAAGCATTGGTGCATTTGGTACGTATTACCGATGCTATAGATACTTTAGCCGATGTTGTAGAGGGCGAAAATGATAAGGCTACTCGGATATTTTTAGATAAATATATTTTAGGACAAGTGTTAGCAGAAGCCCGGATGAATCAAATTTTAACCCAATTGAAGCGGATGAATCAGGAAATCGGGGTTTATATGTTGGACAAAGAATTATATGAAGTTTGTGAAATAAAAGGGTAAAAACTGACAAAACAGCATTTTATGTGTGACAAAAGGTCGGATGAACCAATATTGGCAGTATATTTGCACCGTATTTGCCGAATGTCGCTTTTTTAATGCAAAATTAGGAATATAAAATAATAACGATATAATTATGGGCGAAAAGAAAAATAAAAAGAAGGATTTTCATGCCGCTTCGGAAGGAGATAAATCTCCAGATGTTTCGGAAAATATGAATGAAGAGCTAGTTGAGGAACCGGTGGAAGATACCGGTGATAGTATTTCTGATACTGACAGATTGGCAGAAGAAATTGCGGAATTGACAGCTAAAAATGAAAAGTTAAATAAAGATTATCTTCTGTTGATGGCCGATTTCGATAACTATCGAAAACGTACTTTGAAAGAAAAGGCCGATTTGTTGAAAAGTGGAGGGGAAGATTGTCTGAAAAATATTTTGCCTATTGTCGATGATTTTGAAAGGGGATTGATGGCCATCGGTGAGAGTGCTGATGTAGATGCCGTTAAAGAAGGAATGACTTTGATATACAATAAGTTTAAAAATTATCTGAACCAACATGGAATCAAAGAAATTCCGACAACAGGAGAAGATTTCAATACAGAATATCATGAAGCGGTAACTATGTATCCGGCTCCACAACCAGAACTTAAAGGTAAAGTAATTGATTGTGTGCAAAAAGGCTATACAATGAATGATAAGGTGATTCGTTTTGCCAAAGTGGTTGTAGGCGAATAAAACTTAATTTCATATTTTAATGAGCAAGCGAGATTATTATGAAGTGCTGGAGGTTGCAAAAACTGCAACTGTCGAGGAAATAAAAAAAGCGTATAGAAAGAAGGCTATACAATATCATCCAGATAAAAATCCAGGAGATAAAGAGGCCGAAGAAAAGTTTAAGGAAGCAGCTGAAGCTTATGAAGTATTGAGTGATCCTGATAAGCGGAGTCGATATGACCAGTTTGGGCATCAGGGCGTGAACGGAGGCTTCGGTGGAGGTTTCGGAGGAGGAGGTATGTCTATGGAAGACATATTTTCTCATTTTGGAGATATTTTTGGCGGAAGTTTTGGAGGTTTCGGTGGATTTAGTAGTGGGGGAAGTCGTTCCCGCCGACGTACTAATCGAGGTTCCGACTTACGGGTTAAAGTAAAGCTGACATTGAAAGAAATAGCTACAGGAGTTGAGAAAAAAATCAAAGTAAAGAAGTATGTCAGTTGTAAGGCGTGCAATGGAACAGGAGCTGAAAAAGGTACGTCTTATACGACCTGTTCTACGTGTAATGGCAGTGGGGTAGTAACACGGGTACAGCAGACTATATTAGGGGCAATGCAATCGACTACTACATGTCCTACTTGTGGAGGAGAAGGTCGTATTATTACGAAAAAATGTCCAGAATGTAATGGTGAAGGTGTTAGACTTGAAGAAGAAGTAATAACTTTGAATATTCCTGCCGGAGTAGCTGATGGTATGCAGTTGTCTATGAGTGGCAAGGGGAATGCTGCCAGACATGGTGGAGTCAATGGTGATTTGCTTATATTGATTGAAGAAGAACCTCATCCTGAGCTTTTGCGTGATGAAAATGATTTGATATATAATTTGTTATTGAATTTTTCCACTGCTGCATTAGGTGGTACGGTAGAAGTCCCAACGATTGACGGAAAAGCAAAAGTGAAAATTGATGCTGGGACACAACCGGGGAAAGTATTACGTTTGCGAGGGAAAGGTTTACCGTCAGTGAATAGATATGGTGTTGGAGATTTATTGGTAAATGTTTCAGTGTATGTCCCAGAAAGTTTGAATACTGAAGAAAAGCGTACGATAGAAAAGTTAGGCTCATCTAAGAATTTTGTACCGACACAATCTGTTAAGGAAAAGATTTTTAGTAAATTAAGGCATATGTTCGATTGATAATATCAGGTATTTGTTTATGTTCGAACAATGAGAATATACAGAAACGGTAAATAGTTCTTGAGGCTGTATATTCTCATTATTTTTGTTATGGAGATTCATTTTGCCCCTCTACAAGGTTTTACCGATATGGTATACCGGAATGCGCATCATCGAATTTTTGGTGGTATTGATGCTTATTATACTCCATTTGTCAGGATAGAGAAAGAAATGGCAGTCCGTCCACGAGATAAAAGAGATGTTTGTAGAGGCTCCGATATTACAGGCCGGTTGGTTCCACAACTTCTAACTTCAGATGTGAAAGAATTTAAGTATCTGGTCAAGTTATTTATAGAGGAGGGATATAAGCGAATCGATATAAATTGGGGGTGTCCCTTTCCTATGATTGCTAAAAAAGGGAAAGGTTGTGGTATATTACCTTATCCGGATAAGATAAAACTGATTTTGGATGAAATGAGGCATTTCCCGGAAATTAGTTTTTCTGTAAAGCTTCGTTTAGGATATGAGAATGTCAATGATGCTTTCCGGCTATTGCCGATGTTGCATGATTATCCGTTACATCATATAACATTACATGCTAGAACTGGAATACAACAATATAAAGGTTCTCCAGATAAAGATGCATTTGCCCGATTTTATGAAAGTTGTAAGATTCCATTGTTATATAATGGTAATGTTTGTACTATTTCCGATATACGACAAATTAGCAAAAATTTTCCACAACTTGGCGGTATAATGATTGGTCGAGGACTTATAGCGAATCCTGCATTAGGATGGGAATATAAAGCAAACAGAAAAATGGAGATTCCCGAATTATATATGAAAGTTGCTCTATTGCATAGAGAAATATTTGATACATATGCTGTAAGTCTTCAGGGAGAACATCAACTACTTTCTAAAATGAAATCATTATGGGAATATTTTTTTCCTACAGTTGAGCGGAAGCTTCATAAACGGATAATGAAAAGTACTCGTATTATTGATTATCTTAAGGCTGTTGATGAATTATTGTCGAGGTAGATGTTCGGGATAAATTGTGTTTGTTTGGCAGTATAGATGTATTGGGGTTTGTTTCTAAACTATCACTTTTGTGATACATTTCAAGAAGTCGTTCTTTAGCTTTTCCTGCTATTGTTATTTCTGCTTTTATATTTTGAGCTTCGTCTTTGCTTATAAGCCCTCGAGATTCTAATCTCCGGGCTATAGATTCAAAATATCCATTTAAGGATGGACGGAGTTGCAATGAATCTGTAAATTGATAGAGTGCAGATTTGGGGTGAGGAACCAAGCTGGCCAGAAAGATAGCTTCTTGTACGTTTAATTCAGAGGCTTCCTTGTCAAAATAATAGTGAGAAGCTTCATTGGCACCATATACAAGTGGTCCCCATTCAGCGATATTCAGATATACCTCATATATTCTTTTTTTACTGGTAAGCTTATTATTTTCGATGAGCCATACGATTAAGGCTTCTTCAAGTTTACGGGCAATGGTTTTATTTCGGTTAAGAAATATATTTTTGACCAGTTGCATACTAATGGTACTGCCTCCTCGGGCAAATCGTCCAACTCGTATATCGTGAATTAGCGATTCGCGTATCGTTTCTATTCTAAAACCTTTATGTTCATAAAATGATCCGTCTTCTGATTGCATAACGGCATTTTGCAATAATGGGGATATTTGTGATAATGGTCTGAAATTTATATTTCCGGGTCCTACTTCAAATGTTCTTACTGGGATATCGTTTTCGTATGCTGTATATAAAAACGGTTTGTCTATTTTCCTTAAGTCGGTTTTCCCAAAATGTATTATTTTGAAGTTCCGAGAATCAAGAGATGATTCAAATTTCAGAGAATCTAACTGGCCGAAATCAAGATCTAAAAAAAAGTGATATGATAGAGTTCCACTTGTTTTTAGACCTTCAAGGTTATGGAAGAGATCTTTGGGCAAAGACGTGAATAATTGGTCAGAAGGAAAATCTTTTTTATCAACTGATGCAATTATATGCCAGTTGTCATTTTTTTCTATTTTCAAATAAGGGTTAAATACAAGATGATTAAAATGAATTTGAGTCTCTTTGTTCAGTTCAATATAATTTTTCCCTATATTGATATCATAGTCAAATATGCCTTTGTCCAGAAATACATTTTCCGGTGAGATACGATTATGAAAAATCGTTAGTCCGCTGACAAAAGCTTTTCCTTGTAAAGATATAATATCTTTTTGGTTGTGTTGGGAAAATTTGAAAGATAGAGTATCAAATTCTATACGAGTATTGTAACGGTATTCAAGAAAAGGTATTGGTATTTTGTTGTGTTCTTTGGAAAAAAGTTGGGCTTTGATTTCATGAGTATCGTCTTTTACGTGACCGTTACATATCCATATACCTTGTAATAATTTGCCATTGTGTATCTCGTTACTTTTTATTTCTGTATTGAAATGATAATCTTTGATTTTAAAGGATGGAATAGATAATGTTACATGGTTATTTTTATTGTGATAGGCAATATGTACATCTTCCATTTGAGCGTTAGGAGGTAATAAATCAAATACAAAAGAGAATAATTGTTTGAGTTTCTTACTATAATTGAAATTGGAGTTTTTGGTTTGAGTGTTGGTATTATTTCTTTTGGCGTATATAAAATCAAAATTAGAAATAGAATCTGTTTTTGTGAAATTGATGTGTATATGTTTTATGTCGATTTTACGAATGTCTATATTTGTTCTGAAAAGTTTCAATAAACTGACTTGTATTTTGATATCTCCCGCTTTCAATAGAGTATCTTGGTTTTGAGGAACTATATACAGGTCGTTGATAACCAACTTGTTTAGACCTGCTGTTTTTAAATCGGAAAATCCAATGTTCAATTGATGTTGAGATCGTATTGATTCAATTTTTTTGTAAACATAATGCCTGATAATTGAATCTTTATTTATGAAAAGTATTGCTGTTATAGTGAATATTATACCAGCGGTAAGTAATACATATTTTGAAGTTTTCCGGTTTCGTAAAGCTGTAAAAAATCGAATCATAAAATGTTTTTCAAAAAACGAGGTAAAATTACATTTAATTTTATGATTATCAGAAATATTGTTAGATTTATTATTTTTTATTGAATCAGTTCTTTTGCTAATATTTTTACGATTTCGTTTGTACTGCCAAAATTTCGTGCAATGATTTTTTTCTCAGGGGAAATAAGAATAAGTAAAGGCATGGCAGAAAGATTGTATACTTTAATAATATGAGTATTCTCACTCATAGAAGTATATACAGATTTCCAAAGATGATGTAATAATGGGTGTAGCTGTCGATATAATTCAGGAGTATAGGAAAGATAGTTTCCGGGTTGTATGTCACTTTGAACAAAATCTAATATCTCAAGGCCTTTACTATGGTACATGTTATATATTTGTTCTAATTCTGTATTTGTCCGGAAACAACCTTTGGAAATACCCCAATGAAAAATCAGCAAATATTTTCCTTCATAATCTTGTAATGTCACTTTTTCTCCGTTGACGTCGGTCAAAGTAAAATCAGGAGCTATGGCACCGGGTTCTACACTTTTTTTCATTTCTATTATTTTGCGTAGTTCTTTTGCTGTAAAAGATTTTTGAATTTCTGGAGTAAATCCGTTCAAACGTTTTTCTATTTCGGCTGAGGATAGCAGGGTCGAATTCCATAGATAGAGTGCTGCTGCGTATTCACTATCATTTACGATATTTACCAATTCTAAAGTAAGACTATCCAATTCGGCAGATCCATGACCTTTTGATAATTCTATTAATGCTTCTTTCATTGCATTGCCATCGTTGTCTTCCATGGCTTTTTCATAACGGTCATAAGCATTGGATTCTATGCCAGCGATACTATCAGTTAAAAATATGTATCGAGCTACTAATTTGTGTTTGTAATCATTTCCTCTCTTTTCTACCATACTGAAATGGTCAGTATCACCTTTTAGTTTCACAGTTCCTTTACCTAGAAAAAGAGTTAGACTCCGATTGCGAGTACTTTTACTTTTATTGATTGGATGGTATACAAGGGTGTAAAATGTAGCCCCTTCATTGGTCTTTTTATATGTAAAGTTGTTTTTTTTATTTATCAATAATGTATCGCAAGTTCGCTTTTCAGGATGTAATATGTTTTCTTTGAAAATAAGAACAGAGTCTCCTTTTTCCAATCCAGTTATGTTCCCTTTTACAGTAAAGGTTTGTTTTTGAGCTGATATGAGAGCACAGAAAAATAAGCATAATGAAATAATGGCAATATGTTTCATCGATATTATTTTATATTTAGCATGTAAATGTACAAAATGTTCTTTTATCAAAAGGAACATTTGATAAAATACAAGAAAAAAATATATTTACTAACTTAGAAGCTGTTTAAAAAGAAAATGATATCGATAAAAATATTTATTTTATTCGCATGGGATACCGTTTTTCCTAAAAATTTCTTTTGCTATGTTTAACTCTTCAATTGATAAAGGAGGCGTATCTTCAAGAGGATACTTTATTCCCAATTCTTTATATTTATAAGAACCCATAGTGTGATAAGGCAAAACCTCAGCTTTTTCAATTACTTTATATTGGGAGATGTATTTAGCAAGGGTTTGCAATGATATTTTATCATTTGTGATACCCGGTACAACGACATGACGTATCCAGACCGGAATATTATATTCTTCTATTTTATTTAAAAAGCGCAGAGTATTATCGTGTTTTACACCAGTCAGCGCTATATGTAATTCAGGGCTTATCGTTTTTATGTCTAAAAGAACCAAGTTGGTATATTGTAGCAAGGCAATAGTTTTGGGCGTATATATGAATCCTGTTGTGTCTAATGCTGTATGAATTCCCGTTTCTTGGCATAGTTTGAAAAAAGAGGTTACAAACTCAGCTTGCATCAGAGGCTCTCCTCCAGATACTGTGACACCTCCATTGGTAATAAAATTTTTATATCGTAGAATTTCGTTTATAAGCTCTTCCGGGGTCATTTCGTAGTTTGCTTTGCCTTTTGTATCCCAAGTGTCCGGGTTATGGCAATAAAGACAGCGGAGTGGGCATCCCTGCATGAAAACGACAAAACGAATTCCGGGACCATCAACGGTCCCGAAACTCTCTAATGAATGTATCCTTCCTTTGATATTCATTCTGTATTGGGATGAATCAAAGACTTTGATTAATTGTTCTTGAAATGACGTCGAGTTGTTGTTCTCGTGTCAGTTTTACAAAGTTGACAGCATAACCGGAAACCCGGATAGTCAATTGCGGATATTTTTCGGGATGTTCCATTGCATCAAGTAATAAAGACTTATCGAAAACATTTACGTTCAGATGTTGCCCGCCGTCAGGAGTAAAATAACCGTCTAAAAGGCTTACAAGGTTATTTATTTGGATTTTCTTTTCTTTTCCTAATGTTGATGGAGATACGGCAAAAGTATAAGAAATTCCATCATGAGCGTGTTGGAATGGGAGTTTCGCAACTGAGGCTAAGGCCGCAATTGCCCCTTTAGTATCGCGTCCGTTCATAGGATTTGCTCCAGGAGCGAAGGGAGTACCTCCAGGACGTCCGTCTGGTGTCGTTCCTGTTTTTTTCCCGTAAACTACATTTGAGGTAATTGTCAATATCGATTGTGTAGGAATTGCGTTACGGTATGTTTCATGTTGACGGAGATATTCCATAAATTTTTCGGTAATTTCTACAGCTATGTTATCTGTACTGTCATTATTATTACCGTAAGGAATATATTCTCCTTCGCGTTCGAAACCGACAGCAAGCCCTCTTTTATCACGGATTATCTTGACTTTTGTATCCCGTATTGCCGCTAAAGAATCGGCCACAATAGATAAACCTGCGATACCCGTTGCCCGGATGCGTTCTACATGTCCGTCATGAAGGGCCATTTCAAAAGCTTCATATGCATATTTGTCATGCATGTAATGTATGATTTTCAGGGCATTTACATATGTTTTGGCTAGCCAGCGCATCATCTGTTCGTATTTTTCCATAACCTCGTTATAATCGAGATATTCGCTGGTGATAGCTTCATATTTAGGAGCGACCTGAATGCCCGAAATTTCATCACGTCCCCCGTTGATTGCATAAAGGAGACACTTGGCCAAGTTGGCACGAGCTCCAAAATATTGCATTTGTTTGCCGATTTTCATAGGAGATACGCAGCAGGCAATGCCGTAGTCATCCCCGTAGTCAGGACGCATCAGGTCATCATTCTCATATTGGATGGCAGAGGTATCGATAGAGACTTTTGCACAAAATTTTTTCCAGTTTTCAGGAGCATTCTTAAACCATAAAACTGTCAGATTTGGCTCTGGCGCAGGTCCAAGGTTATATAATGTGTGTAGGTAACGGAATGAAGTCTTAGTTACTAAAGACCGGCCATCTACACCTTGGCCTCCTAATGACTCGGTTACCCAAACCGGATCGCCAGAAAAAAGGTCATTGTACTCCGGGGTACGTAAGAATCGTACAATACGAAGTTTGATAATAAATTGGTCGATGAGTTCTTGAGCTTCAGCTTCTGTCAATTTGCCGTCGCGAATATCTTTTTCGATATATATATCGAGGAAAGTGGATGTACGTCCTAAAGACATAGCTGCACCATCTTGATCCTTAACGGCTGCTAAATATGCTAAATAGAGAAATTGAACAGCTTCTTTGGCGTCTTTTGCTGGACGAGTTACATCAAAACCATATGATGCACTCATTTTTTCAAAGGCTTTCAACGCTTTTATTTGTTCAGATGTTTCTTCTCTACTTTGAATGGTTTCTTCTGTAAGCTCTTGTATATCGAGCCTGTTTAGGTATTTTTGACGGTCTTCTATTAGGATTGTGGTTCCATATAGAGGAACGCGGCGATAATCTCCGATGATACGTCCACGGCCGTAAGCATCAGGTAGTCCAGTAATAATTGCGGAGCGGCGGGCAGCTAACATTTCGGGTGTATATGCCGAAAATACCCCTTCATTATGGGTTTTCCTATATCGGGTAAAAATTTCTTTGGTTATGGGATCGAGTTGGTATCCGTAAGCATTAAGGCTGTTTTCGACCATCCGTATTCCTCCTTTGGGGAATATTCCTCTTTTCAAAGGGGCATCGGTTTGCAGACCGACAATTACTTCATTATTTTTATCGATATAGCCCGGGCCGTAAGTATCAATACCTTGTGGTAAGCGAGTTTCTGCATCATATACGCCTTTTTCCCTCTCTATTTTAAACATTTCCGATAATTTGTCCCAAACTTTTTTGGTTTTATCGGTAGATGGAACCAGGAACGAATCGTCACCGTCATAGGGTGTATAATTGTTCTGGATAAAATCTCTAACGTTAATCTCTTTTTTCCAAACTTGTCCTTTAAATTGTTCCCAGTTTTCGTTTTCGAAATTCATATATAGTTATGATTAGGTTTTGCTCCGCGAAGGTAATATCTCTAAATTGATACTGAAAGTAAGTATATATATTTTTCTGTATATTTCACTAAAATAGCAAGAAGTAGGTAGGAAAAGGATATTTATATTATCTTTTTTCATCTTTGTTGGGTATCTGATTAGATAAGAAGTTTCTTTTGTTTCTCGAAATTGACCAACTTGATTATGTAGAAGATAATGATTGGCTAACAGATTACTATGGAAATTTCCGGAGATATTGGGATGATAACGAACGTCTCACAATAATATCTCCGGAGTACTAACCACACACTATGAAAAATAAATGCTATATGAATATTATTCTACTTCATTTTGTGGAGGAAAATTCAAGAGTTTGTCATTAGCAACGAAATCTTCAAGGGAAAATGTTTCTCCAGCAAGAAATTTAATTCGTTTTACGATGGCCATTCGGCTGGGAGCATTGTAATATTTGATATTATTGATCATACAGCTGTTCGGTTCGGGACGAAACATGTCCAACCCATAATAATATGCCCCTTCTACGGAACGTACGTATTTATATTTTTCCGGATATTTTTGATATAATTCTCTCCATTTTACTCGATCAGGGTGGTTGGTAGTATCTACATTGGCAAACATTCCACCTTTTAGACCTGCCTCCAGATTTTTTTTATCACTAATTGTGGCAGCATCATTGGCATTGATGCTTTTCTTAGCATATTTCAGATATTCATCAGCAAGTT